>Ga0160428_1000156_pt1 | contig 86031 bp, 81 predicted proteins | sample SolpanmetagenomM_FD_108198 | JGI IMG/M metagenome (GOLD analysis project Ga0160428, IMG submission 108198) | Solar panel surface microbial communities from Lawrence Berkeley National Laboratory, California, USA - M | ecosystem: Engineered > Built environment > Solar panel > Unclassified ...
CAATCTATCAATGCATACCGCTATTACCGCCAAGTATCAGGTGGAATCCAAGAGTGGATGGAATCCTTGTTGTTTCAACATTACCTAGCTACGCAGACACTACTGTCGTTCACGGATGCGCTCAAAGAACTGCACAGGTTATCAGCAGCACCTGTCGAAAGAGCTCCACCACCCACAGACGTCCAGGGCGGTAGCGAGACGACTGGCACAGATGGCATGGAGATAGACACCGGGAACAAAACCGAGGACTCACCACCACAAACAATCGACCTGACTCCCGAAGACTACCTCCTCGGTGTCTTTGACATGACGGGCGAACTCATGCGCTTCGCCATCACCTCAATAGCTACATCTGGCTCTTTGCCCACATCCAGTTCAGACACACAGCGCACACCACTCACAGACCTTCAATCGTTCCGTCGTCTTCTCAGCATGTTCGATTATGGTGAAAGAGCTGGAGGCTTTGCGCGGGATTCGAGTAAGAAGCTGGAGGTTACGTTGCAGAGTGTGGAGAAAGTTGAGAGGGCGATGTATGGGCTTGTTGTTAGAGGAAGTGAGAGGCCGAAGGGGTGGGTGCCGCCGGATATGGAGGTTAGAGGCCGTGGGGAGGAGATTGAGGGCTATTAAGTAGTCGCAGAATAGGGCAGGGATGCTCATGTGGACAGTACGAAACGGTCAAGGGATTTGCGTGATGGGACGAGAGCCGGAAGTTTACCTAGAAGAGTGGAGGATGACTTGTGAGATGGCAATAGCAATACAGCATATGTGTCACGAGTAGACAAGACATCTTCTTGGGATGAAGATGGAGGCTCGACAACAGTCATGGGAAGAAAGCAGCCTCGACAAGTGTTGGTTGATCTTGGCACAGATATCTCAAGAAGCTGATGGAGGATGGATATTAGCAATAGCACTTTGACTTGGAGCGTTCAGATCAGACACTCGACTAATGCAATATACCAAGGTCATTAATCATGATACTCATTATCTAGCCATCCAAACTCCTTTCCCGACTTCCAAAATTACCACTTTTGCTACAGCTATTACTCACCCTCCCCACCCTCCTCGCCTTCCTCTTCCTCATCAATCGTCTCCTCACCCCTCGCTCCAAGCATCCCAACTCCACCGTCCCCATCTCCTTCCAGTCTGTTCAACGCACCATTCCCGAATACCTGCCAGGGACTCGGCACAAGAGGAAAGTACCTCGGAATACTCTTCCTAAACCGCGTTCGATAATCCTTCGGACTCATCACAGTCGGCTTGTGCTTTCCTCTATCCTTGATCCAACTCTCAATCTTCTTATCCCACGTATACGTCCTGATGTAGTCGATGATGCCTACAGTGAGCTCGTTCCTAGGTGCATCGTGCAATGCTGCTATAAGTGAATAATCCATCACATTCTGCTTGGAGCAGAAGAGCGTGTCATTTCTGATGCTGCTATCGAGAAGAGAGTCGCTATGAGCGCGTACGTATACAGGGTTGGCGGAGATGTAATCGAGCAGGTTTTCGTCAAGCAGTACTTCATCAGCTTCGCCTGTCGCCTGAATGCGGCGGTTACGCATGCTTCCTTTGAGGTCAAAGACGCGCGTTGGTTGAGGCCCTTCATAGAAGACGTTTTCCATGACTTGGAGGTAGTAGTTCAGATCGGTACCTGTAGCAGGATTTCTGATAACGACTTGGTAAAAGCCCAGCATCTTGGCGATGGCAGATGGAAGACCGTGGAACAGGCATTTGGACATGTAGTCAAAGTAGTCAGGGGCGAACTTGACGAAAGCCTGTGTCTCGATCGTGCTGAGTGATTTGAGGACGAAGCGTTCGTCCAGCGTCTTCAGGAAAAGTGACTTTGTCTTGCCGCCTTTGGAGTCCCACTTCACGCTGCGAGAGAGTGATTCTACGAAGCGGTCTTCGACACCGCATTTGCGTCTGATGGCGTCGAAGGATTCAGCATAGAAGACTTTGACGTGGATGCGAGCGCTGCCGTGCTGGAACTTGTAATTGATGTGGGTCGCAGTTTTACCGAGCATGACACGCTCGACGTCAATATCGGCCTGGGTCTTGGGCATTTCTACACCGGCTGGTGCCGTCTGTGCTTGGATCATGTCGACAGTCATAGCACGTCTACGGAATGTTTGTAGCTTGTTGTAGTAGTCTTCTGAGGCAAGGGTAAAGGCTATAAGGGAGGATGGCTCGTCTTCGCGGACGATGATATCTGAGTTCTCAAAGATATGGTCGGTGGATGCTAATGGGTAGTCAAGCGGTGACCATCCACTAGCGGAGCGCTCTGACCAGAAGCTTGTCAGCATTTTGAGCAGAGAGGTTCTCTCGTGTTTCGGAAGCTCGATTGACTCGTCCTGTTGCTGCTCGAAAATGGAGAGAATGCTTTTGTCTGACAAGTCAAGTGATCCTTTCAAGTCCGTGACACTCGGTTCCTCAGTATCACTCATGTCTATTTCTGCCTCGGAGGCGGTGTAGCTGGCGACAGTGTTTTGATCCTCCTCTCCCTCCCTACGAGGCTCTGATTCCATTTGCGCGGACTTTGGCTCAATATCAACTTCCTTGGCGCGATCTCTGTTCATTGGAAGAGCGTCACGAAATGGGTCGTCATCAAAATCTTCGTCTTGTTGATCTGTTGGATGAAGTGGCTCCCTGAAATCTTCTTCAGGGGCATCTCTTTCTTGCACAGCCTCATGAGCATCTCGAAACACTTCAACAATTGGACGCGACACAATCATAGGATATGCCCTGGATTCTCTGTTCTTAGCAGCACGTTGTCGTCGTTCACGAAGCCTCTCCTTTTCGAATTCTCGACTCATTTCTTCAAAGTGCTTAGCAAGAGCAGACACTTTTGATTCCTGTCTTTTTACAGCTCGAGGTATCATTGAATGTAGAGCACCCTTGCCGGTCCTGATTGCAGCGTTATTTGCAATACGATCAGCGAGGAGTGCTGTTGGTGCCACAGGTATCCGGGACGTGAAGGACACCAAAGGAAATTGCGAGATCTGGGTAGCTTCTGGACTCGTGCTAACTTTTACAGGTGTATCTGGATCGGGCCACGTAACAAATTCCGGCTGAGTCTTCGAACGTAACATAGGTGGCATTGCTGGAGCCCCAGCATCAGTCTTGCCATCTTGACTATCATCTTCACCTTCATGTTGCTTTTCTGGCGTGACTGGCGTGAGCGGCTCTCCATCTTGCTGTTCATTGGAGGTGACCTGCATCTGCTCGATCTTCTCGATAAGATCCTGTTCAAGTGGCTGGGGTTTGGGCGGTTGAGCAACTGAGTCCTTCCTTACAACAGTACTCAACGTAGACCCGACCTTAGTGCCATCCAATGACTCTTCTCGCACAATAGGCTTGGTCAGCACAGCTGAAGAAGGTACGGCGAGGTCCAGAGTCTGCACAAGCTGGTCGTGTTCTTGCAATGTCGCCGAGGTCGTTTCACGGAATAATGACTCGGTAGGCATGTCGCCAATCGCCGGGATGTTGTCATTGTTGTTCGCCTTCCCGGAACTTGGTGCTGAGAAGGTGGTAAGGGGTATATCGATAGCCAGAGTCTCTGCTCTAGCACGTGGCTTCTCAGTTTCTGAGCCTCCCAAGTGGCTCATATGCTGATCTGGAAGAGGCTTCTCCTCAATATCTCCTGCTTCGCTATCTTCTCTATCCAAAAAGGCCTTCTTAATCTGCAAGGCAGCGAGACGCCTGATGTCTCGTTCTGAAGGGAAGTAATCGCGCTCGAAATCAGCAAAGGCAATGTCCCATTCGTTTACTTTCTGCTCGACAAATCGGACAGCCTGATTCATCGGGACTAGTTCGAAGTACTTCGAGCTGATATACTTCTCATGAAGTCGCTCGAGAAGCCACTCGGATTCCTCGTTGGCTTTCTTCGTCAACCTTTCGATTTCAACCTTGGAAGCTTCGACTTTTTCTGTAGCAATGCTATCAATGTTGATACTCGTAATCCTCTGCCGAACAGACGCCATGAACCGAACAATTCGTTCCTCAGCTTTCGCATATTGACTGTTCTTCAGCAACAAGTCTTTTTCGACCATCCAAGTGATTGTAGTTCGGGGCACTGCAATCTCAACAATGTTAATCTTGTCGTACTGAACTCGAATCGCTAGACCTTTGAACCCGAAGTATCGGATGTGATCGTGATGGAGGTCGTGGTCACAGAAGCCGTTTCGTGGCTTTAGTGGTATAGCCCAGAACGACAGCTCGAGATACTTACCGAAAGAGTACTTCCAGGTATTTGCAGACATTGATGTCGGAGGGGTCTCATGTTGACACTTTCTGCATTGGCTCCACATGAGGATGGTGTTCTCCATACCCTTGTAGCGCGAAGGATATCGCTGTACGTATATGCTGACCTGACCATCACCATGCACGTATTGACGATGATGGTCTAGCATGCGCTTGTCACAGCGCCGTGCTATACAAGGAAGTTCAGCCTGATTACATAGTCGTTCCACATATTCTCCTAAGGGCACATCCTGTTCTAGGTTCTCGTCAATATCGTGCTCCTGATAGTAATCCAGTCCCAGTAAGTCTGGCCCATCACAAGCGTCCAAAGTCGGCGTCGATACTATACTAAACGATACCATGATTCTTTGATGCTTCAATGGACTGAGGAAATCAGGTGCTGCCGACGTGAATCTTTCCCAGCTGCGCTTGATGTTCCCGTAATGGTACGAAGCTCGGTCGTGTTCTGCCTCGCGCATTGCGTGCAGCACGTCGTGCGCCAGAGGAGATGACTTAGGCCCTGCATGACGAGCCATATCAAGCTTGATTATCTCGAACTTTGGAGCAGGACGTTTCTCGTCGGACTCCTCGCCATTTGCCTTTTGATGCATCTGCTGCCATTTACGTATCCGCCCCATCCTTTGTTCACAATCCTTCCCACGAAGGACCAGCCAGGGTTCGGCAAGCTTGACAAACGGTGATGCAGTGAGTTGACGGATTGCAAGCTGACGGACGAGAGCATCGAATGGTCCAGCAGGAGAGTCTTTGAAAAGACTTTCTTGGTCAATAGAATGTCCTCGGGCGTGAGTACTCTTGCCGTGAGCTTCCTCTGCGGCATCTTGTCGCACTTCTTCCACTTCTGTGGCTGTTGTCGGTCGGGAAACGGGTAGCCGCGAAGTCGCCGCTGAGGTGCGGTCGAGCTTATGTTCTGGTGTAACGTTATCAGGCAAAGTTGCACATTCGTCCCTCATAAGGCAAGTTTCAAGTTTGAGGCTGTACGTGACATAGCACATGAATTCTGTGATCCACTTCAACTTTGCTAGACAATCAGGAGAACCACCTCTTAGCACAATAGTGCAACCCAAATCTCTTGGGCAATCAGAGAAGGACATCAATGTCTTCTTAATCTTGTGGCTGACGTATGTCTTCACTTCAAAGCTGCCACAGGTGCCAAGGGCATTGAAACTTGTATTCAGACGTTCAGCAGATGTCACAATACGCGTTTGCGTACAGCGTGCCATGGCCTGAAGGACTGAACCTTTTATGTTATAAGCAACCACTATCTTGGCTTCGTGCAAGAATTCCAGAGCCAGACCAGATACATCCTTCTGCACGAGTAGGATAGATGGGCGCAAGGCTTTGATACGTCCGACGAGATTACGCAAGTATTCCCGCTCTTGCGCGATGACTGGCTCTAAGCTCATAAAGTGCTGTTGTTGTCGTGCATAGACGAGGGGGAAGGATATGAGCAAGATCCGAGGCTCAACCAAGCGGCGTGGCATATTTCTAAGTGCTACGTTCTTAGTAAAGACGACCCCAGAAACATAATATGTATCAGAAGGTGAACCACCAGCAGCCTTTTTGAGCTTTACGTAGTGACGAATGTCGATGTCATCTCCGTGATGAATGTTAGGGTCCACGTAGTCGGCGCACTTGAGGAGGACCGGCATCAGAGCCTTCTCCCATTGTCGTACATGTTGAATCTGTGCATCCACGAGGAATTGCTTCAAAAGAGTCTTGATGTAGTTGAGGCCAGCAGGGTTTAGACCAGCATCGGGGACTTTCGTCCTGTCTTCGAATGAGTTGATGCTTGGCTGCAACAGGGTCTGGTCGAAGGGGAAGGATCCACGCAAAGCCATTGCTTGAAGATTGTCGGAGCTGGCAAGAAAAGTATCTGCCTTGGAAGCACGAGGTGATGAGCTGATGATGGTCAGTTATTAACAGCCAATGCGAATAAGTAGCAGTATGAGGTACAACAAACATACCTCTGGAGGTTAAAGCTTGCCACGCTCACCGACCTCGACCCCATTTGTCGTCTGATACGTGCTGGCCGACCACTATCGACACTGACCAGGTCTGCGTCTCGCCCACCTCGAACTGGCTCTATCACTTGCTTTCCAGGACCATAAGAACGTGCACGTTTCAGTGCTCCAAATATGCTGCTCGGAAAACCAGTCGGATGATCATTGAGGTCAGTACTCAGCGCAGCGGCGATATTGGGGGTGTCATCTTCGCTTGAATTGTCGTCAGAAAGAAACGGAGCAAGGTCAGGGTCGATGACAGAATCAGCATGCAGTACTGGCAATGAGAGTCCACCTGATTCCCCTAAATCTGAAGCTCGCTGGAATGGAACGTCATCATCAGCGACAACTCCCAGACTCCTCATATGTTGAGTACGAAAACGGCGAGTCTTTTGGCTACTTGATCTCGGTCGTGTTCCAGACACAGACTTCAAAGAGCGGGAGGAAACGGGCCTCACAAGAATTGGCGTTCTGTCCAATTGTATGGACTTTCTTTTGCCATCCCTTGGTCGACGAAACGCCGAAGTGCTGCTGCTTGGCGTCATTGGCTTATCAGAGTCTGTGTTATGATCAAACAGGCTGCCTCGATCCGCTGTGTCGTGGCTGATACGAGGCATATCACCGAACCTGATCTGCTTGTTAGTATGGCCGGTCAATGGCGTCTCTTCGTCCTCGGTATAGTCATCGGAAGAATCGTCGCCATTCATCATCACTTCACAAGTCTTGCAAACCCTTAACTTGCTAGCTTGCCCAAAAGGTTTCCCCGTGATAAGCTTCGTACACGAACTGCAGAATATTTGTCCACATAAACGACAATGATGTTTCCTCCTGAAAGTCGAGAATCCATCACCACATCCAAAGCACACTTTGGCGTTCTCGTCTTTCATCCAAAAATCACGGCTCAAAATCCTTTGTTTCAATGCCTTATTCGGCTGTTTTGCCGTCGGTTTGGCCACGGAGCTTCGTTGACTAAGCGGCGTTGACTTCGATTCTGGTAGAGACGTTGTTGCTGTCGCTTGTACGCTTGGCACAACCAATGTAGTTGATTGATCGGGAGCAGAAGCAGCAATGGTTATATCTGGAGTTAGCTTGCTTGTGGCTGGGGACTGCGAGTCATCACGCCGATGTGCTTTGGATATGCTCTCTCCACTCTTGACTCTGTTCATAGGGCTTGTATCAGCCGATGAAGTCAGGACAGTAAGATGTGGCTTAGTTAAGCCGCGGGCGTCCGGATCAGACTTATTCATTGACGTTCGATGTTGGCGACGATGCCTAGGAGAGTCATCTGCTGAGATGATATCAAGCTCTGAACGCTGTGTGGTGGAGCGCCCGATTGAAGACCTGTTTCTAGACTGGCTCCTCAAAGGTATGTCGGGCTGATCCTGCTGAACATCCTGCGTCGAGGATTGTGTTGCAGGCTCCGAAATGTTGGTCTTCTCCACGACATCTTTGCCACTCGGACTCTGAGATTCGTGATCCGGAACAGCATATCTCGTAGCATCATCAGCTGCCTTTGTGGTTGTGCTGAAAGAGGAATCCAAGTTTGGGGACAGTACTTGAGCCCTATCCTCGACTGAATCGATGGGTAGACTGGCTTGTTTGGCTTGTGCTGGCCAGCTTGATCTCACTGGTTCATCTCTGCTGCTGGTGCTGCCCGGTCTCTTTGCAGGGGATGCAGTATCATCAGTATTCGAAGTAATCGAAGCCTTGATCCGGCTATACAAACTTCCAAGTCCTTGTTGCCCTGTACGACCACGTTCTTCAACAGCCGAAGGAGGCGGTGGAGGAAAAGCTGTAAGCTCAGTGGAGCGCGAAGCCGATGTGTGTAGATCATCAAGTGCTTGTGTCAACGTCTCTTTGTCTTGTTGTGACTTGGCGGAAATTGAGACGACGGACGCCCTGCGAGACCTTGTGCCGGGTGGAGGATTGCTCGAGGAGAGTGAGGCACGATGCTTTTCTTCAGCATTCATAGCAGCAATTGTCGACGTGCGCCATACGCTACACGCTCCTCACTTTGCGAGACGCACTGTCACCTCCAGGTGAGTAGGAATCGGATAGACACAACGTATTCGAGCTCATCAAAACTCAGCTGTGCAAATTGTCTCACGCATCACACCTTTCTTCGTGCTGCTATGGTTCGCGCCACTCGCAGAACACAATGCACGAACACAATCTTGTAAAATTTCTTGAAACAATTCGGCCCTATCTTGCCCTCACTACACTTTACTTACCTGGTATCAAGCTCAGACCCCTTGTTGTTTACACAGGTTTGTGCTTTGCACGTGATTTGCCACCACATCTCGGCGTAGTCACGGCCTATCAGTTTTCACATCGCGTTTCAACACGAAGCAAAGAGTGACACCACTTCGCTACTTGCGCGCAGAGATCTGCTGCTTCGGTGCTTGGTCACGTGTAGATTTTTCCTTATGAACTGTCTGCGTGCCTCGATATATGCCACTCGCAGATCGCATTCATCGTACGGTGCTGCGCTGTAAGCAATTTGGGTGCATAATGGACAGCTGTGGTGCGTGTCAATTTCCGACACAACGATGACAGACACAAGTACACAACAGAAATGGTTGAGCAAGTTTCTATGCGACGAGCTTGATGATGCCAAAGCGTGGTATGGCAGATCCAAAGATAGCCTGGAAGGTAATCCCAGTTTCTCATCGATCTCGTCTCAACCTCAGAAACCGCGGTTTAGTGACAATGGATCTGTCCTTCACATTGCGAATCAGAGGGGTGGGGACCAAAGTACAACGCTGAGGGTAAGAGGTCAGCTTGATGTAATCGCTATAGCCATACTGATTCGTCGTAGTTTAAATCTGCAGATCCGCCAAAGGCGTGGTTGTACGACGACCAGGTTCAAATAGTGGTGCGATTTACTCGGACTACGTTGGATCGTTACAAGAAGACCCACAGCAACGAGATCTTCGATGCCCAAGCTGGCACTATTTTAGAGCTCCGTGAGTTTAGCATCGTAGTCGATCCTCATGGGAGTGCGGATGAGAAGCTTCGTCTTCTGGTCACAGATTGTGTTACAGCTCGTCCGACTTCTGGCGTGAGGTTTCTTATTCCGAATCTGCAACGAGCACATAGAGTAGGTAGCGTCAAAGAACGACTGACAGGTCTACTTGACTTGCGTAAATCTACCTCATCGAGTCAGAAGGTAGACAGCCACAAGAGTGCCCCAACTGCCACTCAAGCTATCCAGCTCGACAGCTCGTCAGATTCAGATATACACGAGGTTGGATCGCCTTTGATCAATACGCAAGTTCAGCTAGCCTCACAAATGCCCTCTCGTCGTCCTCCGCGGCAGACACCTGATTTTGCGGTTGCTAGTGGCACCAATCTATCGCGACCAATTGAAGCCAGGCGATCAGTTCCGACGACTAAAGAACCTATGGCCCACCTATATTCTCTTCTTGAAAACATGCAGCAAGGCTTTTCGAAACCACTTCTGCCGTCCACAACCAATCCAAACGAAGCTACAACACACAATCAAATTCATTCAGTGTCTGAGCCACGACCTAAAAGACTAGGCCAGCACGGTACCAACAAACTAACACATCCTGATGATATCGAAACCGATGTTGTTGATCTAGAGCAGGATATTCCCACAACCAACGGGGCCGCTGCTGTTGATATACCACCATCGACCAAAGAAGAACAGCGCAGTAGCAAGGTGCGAGTCAAGCAAGAAGGAGTCAAATATATGGATGACGCGAAATCTATAGCGACTCCCAGCAAGATAGAGGGACACAGTCAACTGAACAGAGATGATGCAACGTCAGAAGCGATGGATGTGGACAACCTCGGAGATGACACGACAAACATACCAGAAGAACTATTGGACAGACCTGCCGAGGATGTGGAATTATCTATTAGGAGTAATTCAGTAGAGCACTCGTCACCTAAGGACACCGCATTCGCTGTACCTAGCTTGGCCAGCCGTTCAGCACCTTTGGAAGCTACTGGTGGCACGGGTGTCAATATTTCGTGCTTACACCAGAATAACTTCCGAGCATTGCATCAGCTTATCCGTGCAACTGAAGATCTGGAAGTTTCTCAAGATCAGATGCGAATTCTGAACAAGCCAGAGTCATGGCAGTATCCAGCGCCTCCAATGCGCTTACCACAGCCCAATATACCAATTGCGTTACTCAGAGAATTTAAGCAACACCATGAGGCAGATGCTCCCGAAGTCGTAGAGCCTGCTGTATCTGTAGCGGGGCCTATTGTTGATATGAAAGACGCAGCGTCAGCAGACGATGCCAACAACACCAGTGACGACGAAGAAGCAGCATACTCCGGATGGGACGCTTCATCCAGCCCAGACCGAATGCGTCAAGTACAAGGGCATTTGAAAGCTCCGAGTAGTCCAGTAGGACCACCAGCCGGAATTTTGAAGGACAAAAGAGGAACATCCAACAACCACAATTTACCACCCGACAGTAGTGCTGCACTGCTCTTGGAAGATGCATCGGCTGAAGATTCGTCGCCCTCTGCTCAACTCGACACAGCTTCATCGGACGACCCTCGACTTGCTCTAGCTCAACTCGAGCCGCGTACTGTCCCGCAAGGCGGTAGCCATTTTATTCACCTGGCTTCCGATGTGGGAAGCAACTCTAAACGTACAACCATGCTCTATGGCCACGTCGACCCAGCGACACTCAATATTCCGGAACTAGACTCTTCCGATATTGAGATGGACGTGCCGCAAGCACTGCCTTTACCATCATCGCAACCGTCACGCAACAAGCTGCAGACATCTCCAGCATCCCGTGGCGATATTTCACAGCACTCATGCTCGCCAAGCACACCAAAGTCTGCATACCAACCTTCACCATATCAACTCGTGCCTGGAAGCTTCAACAGTACGCAAGTTGAGCGATATCACACAATGCAAATGCCTATAACTGCTTTAGATGGTGCTGCAGAGTCAAAGCCAGTGCCAGCATTTAGTTCGCCGATCTCAATCACGTCTGGTCAGAGAACGATGCCGCCACAATCTACGTCACCAATGAGTACCGGCACGAAGCGGCTAGCGCCTGATGCAGGCATGCCTTCTCATCAGCTTCCTGCACACAAGAAGCGTAGGGAGCAATCTTTCGATTGGGATCGCCAAAGTCAAGTGGAAGATCCCATTGAACTGAGCAGACGCATGAGGCGTGAGTTTCTGAGTCAGCGAAAGACAGCAGGGAAGGATGCGGAAATGCGAACACATCTGTCGGAGAGCTTAGCCATGCCGGATCCACCAGGTCACAAGCCTGGTGTCAACGCGTCAGCGCACGTATCAACAGTTTCGTCTGTGGGTACGGACAACGATCAGACCATGCATGATATCCACCCGCTGCACATGACCGACCAAGATGTTCACGATGGATTACAATTGAATCATGTAAATTCAACACTAACTATGAACACTTCAAGCAGGCCTATGGAGGGGATGTCAACAGACCAAAGTACTGCTGCTGGTCAGCTTCGCATCTACACAGCTTTTAAAGCCGCATACTCGTCTTACAGTGGAGACCTGAAGCACTTTGCTAACTTGTGCCGCATGATATATAAACTCACACAAGGACAGCGCTTGTTACATCGATCCCTTTGGGACGATTTTATCATCAGGCACAAGACAGATTATCCTGCTTATCTGATGCAATGTGCAGAAGAAGGCACATCGGTCAAGACGTACGATGCCTATTATCAAGATGAGATAGAAGAGCCCATACACATACGAAGGATTGTGACACCATTAACATTGGAGGCCGTCTTGTCATCACCGGACCCTAGTGCACCTCAGAAGCATTCGTTCGATGATAGAAAACCTGCTACACCTACTTTCATTGGAGACGAAGCTAAACCCACGCACAACCACACACCATCTCCTTCTCAGCATCAACAAACAGGGTTCATGGCGTCAAACAATGCATCGCCGCAAGGCCTGCTACGAATGGCACAAAGAAATGCTGCAATATCTACCACGGTTCAGACTGCATCGCCAGGCGATGCAGGAGTACAACCTGCGTCCAGTACACCGAGAGCTAGAGCGCCGGACATAGCTCGCCAGCATGTTAAGCCACTCGCTAACGGACAAAAGGCCGGCGCTTCGATTCAGCCACGTACTAACTCGACGGCCAAAGCCCAGGATCCAGAGCTCTGCAAAGACAGGCCAAGAGGGTCTACAATGGGTGTAGACAGCCCAACTGCGATGGCGTCTCAACATGTGCGTAGTGCCACATTCATTGAACCTTCTCATAGTAAGGCTATGCCACTCGGAGCAGCTACTCGTGCTCAACCTGTGTTGGGGACCAAGCACATACAGAGCGAGGTAATAGCTCAACAGAAACAAACACGCAAGGATACGTCCTTCGCGAATGTTCCCACAGGACCAAAGGCTTCTATGACTTCTAGGTCGCGCTCGAATCGAGAGAAAGCAACCATACCCGGGCTGAACCTACTCAATTCATCGAGCCAGGTTCGAGGTAAGGCACCCCCAGCGAAGTCAAAGCGTAATGACGATACAAGAGTGCAAGCCAATGGGCACCCCAGATCAGCTGCAGGCATCACACCAAAGGCGCTGCCGCCAACGTCAGTGCCCAGGCCTCCTGTTGCTCACCATACCGCTGGCTTGCAAGCCACGAAAAGGAAACGAGGTCCCTTCCTACACACTGCTATATCGAATGCACCGAAGAGGCGAGACGCTGCCCACGATCCTGCCGCCGACCCTGCGGCTATAGGTCAAGGTAAGATTTCAGAGGCAAGGAACCCAAAGGCTTGATCACAGCTTCCATTGACTGATACCGTAACAGGAGCAGGATGGAGCCAATTATGAAACCAGGGCATCTCGCACAGGGCCCACGTTATCACAACGTGTATCAGCCCTGGGTGATGTTGGAATGGATGACTTGGCGACGCAAGAGCGGGCTGCTGAAGAGGCGCCCTTCGCGAACTTTGCGCTCAACTTTCTGAGTGCTAGAGCATACCCACATATGCTGGGAACAGCTTCAGCAAATGGTTTCAAGGTTTCAAAAATAAAGACCAAGTCTACCGGGAAAGGGCTTGATCTGCTAGCATGGCGTTTTTGAGTAGTTTTGCTGAGCTGATGCTTGCGAGCTCGGGCACATGGATAGCGGCGTCTACCATTGATAGTTTAGAGACAGAAGTCAAGATAGTATCCTCTGATGGGGATCTTGCATGCAAAAGTAAAGCTGCTGAAACACCTCCTATAACGTCACGTGATACCTGACTCGTAGTGCCTCGAGATCAAGCATGAAGTGTGAAATCTGCGAACGACTACCCGCAACGACGTCTCTGACGCTCAGCCCATTTCTAATCCTAAATAGCGCCGTCTCTTTGCACGACGACAAGCTTTACACGAAGGCTTGAGGCATTGTCAAGAAAATTATCGTCGCTGGTTGTGGACTCGCGCACCTTCCTTCCTTCCACTTTCGATCTCAGGAAAAAGTGCTAGTGACTCAAAAGGCTCTCTACTCTTCTTCGTCCTGTCTGTCGCAACAACAACAACTTCTACATACAAAGCATTCCAACATTCAACCCTATCCCACAAAGTTTTGAACACTCAATTATCTCAACTCTGCAATCATGGCTGAAGTCGCAATGCCCAACAACCCCCTCCCTACAGATGGCACAAACGGCGCTGAGACCTCGAATGGCTCTACTGCCGACATTGTCACTGTCTTCCACGATCCCAACAACTTTAACGTCAAGCATCCTCTTGCCAACACATGGACTCTCTGGTTCACCAAGCCTCCCACTGGAAAGGTTGGTCAATGTGTAAAGATTGCATCTAGAAAAGGTGGAACTGACCTTTCGTACTACAGGGCGACAACTGGAACGACCTGTTGAAGGAAGTTATCAGCTTCGACTCGGTTGAGGAGTTCTGGGCTATCTACGTAAGTGCTGCTACTCCGTCGGCTGGGATAACTCCTCTGACAAAAGTCCTTCCAGAACAACATCACACCCACCTCCGAATTACCATCCAAGACCGATTATCACCTCTTCAAGAAAGGCGTCCGTCCAGAATGGGAAGACCCTCAAAATAAGCACGGAGGCAAATGGGCATACACAACGAAAGAACGCAAGGGTGTACCAATCGATGATCTTTGGCTACACGTTGTGCTTGCAGCTATTGGAGAAACACTAGAAGACGACAACGACGACGAAGTCATGGGTGTCGTTGTCAACGTACGAAAGGGCTTCTACCGTGTTGGACTCTGGACCCGCTCGAATGGCGGACCCAACAAGAAGGCAGGCAGCACTGATGGACGTGCTGATGTTCTCAACCGCATTGGTGCCAGGCTCAAGGAGGCCATGAGTCTCCCAGCTTCCGAGCAGGTCGAGTTCACCGGTCACTCGGACAGTGCACACTCTGGCAGTACCAGAGCCAGGGCCAAGTACACAGTCTAACAACTTAATCACGACCCGTCGAAATGCATTGCTGGCGCAAAGGCGTTACGGTAAGACTCTCACTTCGAGCATGATGGATGAAATGATACCTCGACAAGAAGCATGGTCAAGGAAGGACAAAAAGGAGAATGGCGTTTATGGAACCTATTAGATGGAGAGTATGTTTTATGAAGCATATCTAGCTTGCTATCATGGTGGCTCTTTCTATGAAACGACAAGGAGGAGAAGACTGTCGTACAGAGATTGTACTATACTTTTGATATTGAAAATCACTTTTTACTCAACCAACCTCTCAAATTCATGCATAAAAATCACATGCCAGAGCTTGAACGTCATGCATGCAAAATATAACAACAACAGATCATCGCATGCCTATCTTCGCATACTGATATCGTTTTCCTTTTTTTATTACTCATTCTTCTTCTCCTAACCTCCATTGACCTTTCAAGTCTGATTGTCACCGGCTCAACAGCCTTTATCCACACGCAGCCAGACAATGGTCGTCGACACAGCCTATTATGACACCCTCGAGGTAACGCCAACAGCAACAGAAGTAGAGATCAAGAAAGCTTACCGGAAGCTCGCTATTCGATTACATCCTGGTACATACCTGGGACGAGGGCACATTCACAGGCGCATTATCTGACCTGGTGCCCGATAGATAAAAATCCTGGCGATGAGACGGCACATGCCAAATTTCAAGCGGTATAGCTGCCACAGTCAATGTCGCGATGCTGAAACAAGTATGCTAAGAAAGAGTTCTTCAGATTGGAGAAGCATATCAAGTCTTGAGCGAACCGCAATTGCGCGCTGCATATGACAAGTATGGCAAGGATTCGGCGAAGCCTGATAGTGGATTTGGTATGATCTAAAAGCTATGCCGGAGGGAAAGCATATCGCAGTGCTAATAATGGGACAGAGGACCCGTCTGAGTTCTTCAGTATGGTGTTCGGTGGAGAGGCATTTTCGGACTGGTAATGATAAGATGATTCGACAGGATTTCTTCAGTAGCAGTAACTGACCAGCCTATGTAGGATCGGCGAGATTTCCCTGATGAAAGACCTAACACATACCATGGACGTCTACGGCAAAGAAGCAGAAGAAGAAGTCGCCGCCGCAAACATCGACCCAACCTCCGGCGCAAAGCCCGTCAGCAGTGCAAGCACAACAACAGCAACACCCACAGACAGAAAATCATCAGCCACACCATCCACAACCCCCTCCACCGCCACAGCACCACCACCCTACACCTCCTCCACAACCGCATCATCCATCGACCCCACATCCGGCGCAATCCCCACAACCTCAAATACTACTAACACACCCGCAAACCCCTACGCCCAAGACCGACCCAAAGGTCTCCCCACCCGCCTCGCCCTAACCGCCGAATCCGCCGAAACCTCCTCCCGCGAAGCCACCGCCGGCGTCTCCGCCGAAGAGCAGCGCCTGCGCGAAAAAGAGCGCAAACAAAAGCTAACCCGCGAGCAACGCGAAGAACTCCGTGCCTACGAACTCGAACGCCAACGCATCCGCGACGAACGCGTCAAAGACCTCAGCAGCAAACTAATCTCCCGCCTGAGCGTATGGACCGAAACGGACAAAGGCGACGACGTAACCAAAGCGTTCCGCGAGAAGATCCGCCTCGAAGTCGAGAATCTCAAAATGGAGAGTTTCGGCCTCGAAATCCTGCATGCGGTTGGCGCGACGTATTTGAGCAAAGCGCAGGCGGTGCTTAAGAGCCAGAAAATGTTCGGATTGCCTGGCGTCTGGAGCCGGCTCAAGGATAAAGGACAAATGGCCAAGGATACATGGGGCACGATTTCAACAGCGATAGACGCACAGATGTCCATGGAGGAGATGGCGAAAGCAGAAGAAGCAGGTGGCGACGCATGGACGGACGAGCGAAGAGCCGAGCTGGAGAAGCGCGTCACCGGCAAGATTCTAGCGGCGGCGTGGCGAGGGAGCAAGTTTGAGATTCAGAGTGTGCTTAGGGAGGTTTGTGATGTTGTGCTTGAGGATCCCAAAGTCAGCAAGAGTAAGAAGCTGGAGAGGGCTAGGGCGATGGTTGTGGTGGGCGAGATGTTGAGGGATGCACGTAGAGATGAGGATGAGGAGGGCGACTTTTTGGTGTTTGAGCAGTTGATGGCGGAGGCGGCGGTTAAGAGGGATAAGAAGGAGGAGAAGAGGAAAGAGAAAGAGAAGGAGAAAGAGAAGGGGAAGGGTGAGAAGGTCAAGACGGAGAAGGAGAAGAGTAGGGCGAGCATGTCGTGAGTGTCGTTGGAGGCCTTTGGCTGTTTATATGGTGGTGCTGCTGTGGAAGCATGGTAGAATAATTGATACACGTATTCTTGTGTAGACATTCTTGCCACTTCTACTTGTACCTGTGCTTGGGCTTCGTGCTACGGGTACTGCTTTATTGAGCAGGGTCGCTGGTAATTATACCTGTCTTGTTGGGTACTGGAAACATTGCAAATTCTTACCAATAATGAAGAGCAGGATAGTGAATATTGCTTTATCTCTTTGTAGAGTGCTCTTTGGGCAATTGTCGGAACTATTGCAGCAGGTATGCTTGTAAAATGCTATTCACCTCATTTGGTCATACTATGAACGCACCTGGCATCCTGCATGCTGATTATAATGGTATACATGTGTTAACCTTCTAGACGTCCTTTTAGTCCTTTCCGGAACTCCTCATAAAAGCCTGGGCCTATCCTCTTACGGTCCTTTCATTACCTCTGTCGCTTGGTCTTGTTTAATTCCAAAGTTCATGCCTACCTCATCTCTCGTCTCGCATCTTTCTCGAAGACAAACACGATAGCTTTAAACTCCCCAGCTATTCAATCAAGACGCTGGCCATAGTACCCAACAATTACTGGCACTGTTTCATCAGGATCATATTCATCATCCATGGTAGTATCCGCACCAGCATCAACTTCAGCATCAGAATATGGAGGCTCCTCGACTACCTCCTGCTTCGCTGGCGTCATCTTTAGCACAAGCTTGATTCCAGTCTTGACCATTGGTGAGGACTTTGTAACCATTGGAGAAGACTTGTGAATGGCAGTAGGTTGAGGCTTGATCATCAGTGGCGACGACTTGAACTCTCGATCTTGACGTATGCGTCTTCTCTTGCGTTGTTGCTGGCCGTGTAGCTCCCATTCGAAAGGTGTTGTTCGTGGACCACTGAACGTGAATGGTACGCCGAAATTGGGCGCGTTTGGTGGTGGAGAGATTGAGCTCCGAGATGTGGTAGACGTTGCGTGAGGTGTCGTGGGTAGACTCGCTTGTGCTGATGCAATGGAGTCTGCTCGTTGGGCAAGAGCGTGATAGATAGGTCGGATCGTACCAGAGCGCTCGGGGGTGATTAGTGTATTGACACGAAGTTGGTCTTGTAGAAGGTCACGAAGAGTGTTGATGAGCTCCTGCGGTGAAGACTGTGTTGGTGCTGCGACTGGCGAGTATGGCGAAGTGAGATAAGGTGGCGTAGCTCGCTTGTTCAGTTCGAGCTCAGCAAGGTATTGTTCGGCTTCTGCTAGAATGTGATAGTCTGGTTGTTCAGCAGGTTCCAGTTTCGTTGCTTTAGGGGTGGTGAGTGGCGTGTCCAAGATATTCTGTTCGTCGTTATGCTTGTTTAAGGTAATGTTTGCTCGAACCTTGAGCATTACCATCAAACTCTTCGCTTGCTTAGAAGGTGACGTAGTAGTGTAGGGATCAAATAGACGAGAATAGTCCTTCTTCGCGCCACTCCTGCGTGGTCGTGCAACCTCTTCGGCAGGCTCACCATCCTCATCAGACACGTCGATATCTGCCTGTCCAAGGTTGACACCAAGTTCGTTCAGAAAAGCATTCGAGCGCTTCCTATGTTCGGCTCGAAATTGGTTGCCAATCCGTTTGTCGAGGTTATATTGAGTTTGCTTCCGTGGCCAGCCGTGTTTCATCTTCATGTGTTCGTTGAGACGCCAGTATGGTTTAAATGTACGACGATGACCTGGACACGTCGGTACTGGACAGTGATGTGTTCCAGGAGCGAGAGTGTAAGGAGGGTCTGTTATCCATTTGCCAAGGGGTGCTTCCATATATGCGAGTCGCTCTCGAACTAGTCGTTCATCATTGTTCGTTTCGAGAGATGGACTGTTGACCTCGGAGGATGGTGGGTCGGCAGCAGGAAAGTCCATGGTGTGGATTTGGTTATTAGTATCTGTGGCAATGTTTGTGAGGCGTGGTGACTGTGCTGAAAAGAGAGCTTGTCACAGTCACAGGCAAAGTAAGTTTGTTGTCGCAAGCTATTGAGGTAGGCACGAGGCACGGGCAGCAAACAAAATATCAGAGGTCTTTCTCTACGTGCGACGAGGAGGTGCGCGCGAAGATGAAATCGATGTGAAGCTGAAAGAGAGCACAAGGTGCTTCGCAGACTTGTGCACTTTGAACTTTGAGTGAGCTCTGGAGTTTTGCTCTATCTTACATCAACTGAGCAAGAAGGACAAGGTGCAATGAGAGGGAAAAGACAATAATTATTCTGGGGCAACCATGTGCAAGAGCACCGGTGCTAGGATCTGAAGAGGTGAACCTGCTCCCTGTCCTCTATACATCCTCTGCACATTCACATCAGAACGTAATTGAGGTGGGTATACAAGGCATTAACACATCATGTCGACAATGTACCACATCTATACTGCATTACATTCACCTGCTGATGCATAACATCTTTCACCCTCCATCCTTCTGTTCTCCTTCACCAAACGACTGAGTCCCTCCAAGGTCAACTAACCCTAACAGCCATTGGAAAGTTGACACCTCTCCGCGAGCAGCGTCTTGGACAAAGACGTGTGAATACATTGCTGGTATTCATCATTCGATATGCGTTTGGACATCCCCTCAATCGCAGCCGTCGTGCTCGCGTCCATCTCCACTGCTCAAGCTGCTTCCTGGAGCTTCACTGATGCTAGCGTGACTGTAAAAGGCAAAGGAGTTGGCGTACCAGAAACTCCAAAACAGAAGTATGAGCAGGAGCGTGTAGTCTCATTGTTCCGGAGGCTAATCTGGTGCTGCAGGTTCTCTCATACGTCCCATCTTACCTCTATTGTCACCTTCGGTCCTACAGAAGCACTGCGGGTCGTCCTTACAACTACTGAGGACGGTGAAGGAAAGAGACCTCATCAAGCCTTTTTAACTCTTCAGGACACTACTACTGGACTGGAGGAATCATATCCCTTTGATGTGAAAGAGAGTGGAAAGGGCAAGGTTGAAGTGGTAAGCCAAGATCATAGAACGCGTCAATACCACAAGACAAATACTAAGACTGCCCCCAGACACACAAGGACCTTCCTAACCAACTCCTCACTTCATCTACACCTTTGAAGGCTTCCCTCGTCATTGCTTCCTTCGGTTCATCCTCACCTTCCAACACCTTCGTCTTCAATGTCGCGGTCAACCGTGATACTTCAGTTGCGCAACCTGCAAAAGATACACCACTCCGCTACGGAAAGCTCTCAGAGATCAACCACATCTTCCGTGCAGACCCGAAAAGCCCTCCTCTCGTCATAACCCTGGTATTTACTGGTCTGGCACTAGCAACGTTCCCCATTCTTCTTGGCGGATGGTTCGCCCTGGGAGCAAACGGCAACCACTTGTCCGAGGCAATGAACAAGGCACCAGTTGCGCACATGCTCTTTCTAGCATCGATATTTGGAATGGAAGGCATCTTTTTCATGTACTACAGTAGCTGGACGTTGTTCCAGACATTACCTCCGGCTACTGTTGCTGGTGTGATTGCAATTGTTAGTGGTAGTAGGGCGTTGGGAGAGGTTCAGGCTCGTAGGCTGGCCGGAAAGCGATAGACGAATGTTAGCTTATGAGCAACACGACAAAAGTTTAGCAATATATCAGACATGTACCTTGCTGCTTTGCTCTCAATGCTCCAGCCCCTTTATGGTCCAATTGTGTCAAGCTTCCACAGTTCGAGGCTTGGCTTTTTCATGCAGCGTTCCCGAACCTTTTTTCGCACAGAATCTCGATAGTCATACTGAGTTATATTGTCTGTAATTTGTCTGTATCTCGAGAACACATATCTGCATATATTGTGCTTATATAGTTACCATTTGGGAAGAGCTGTCTTCAGGACGTGCTGCTAGCTTTAACATCTATAAAAATCTTGGCTCGAGAAAGCTTACAGTATTTGCTCCATTTTCGCTCAGGAACAGCACAGACAGGCAGCGCACCCGAGCGTCAGACCACCTCGTTTCTAGTTTTAGTGGTATCCAGCTTTGCATTCCTCGAGTAAAATGTCGGTCTCCGGCGCCACGGGTTTCAAGGCAGAGCTGGCAGGTATGGTAGAGCAGATCAAGGAAGCAAGATCACACATCTCACCACCTCCCACTGAGAACCATCTTGCCCGCCGACTGAGTACTGGCGGACAAGGAGCAGCGAATTTGAGAAGCATGTCTCTGGATCCCACCATGTTACCTGGAGGAATTGGTATTCAAACAAAGACTACTCCCGCTATCGACGATGACGAGGCACCATCAGCCTCGCAAGAATGGACTCCATCATGTATGTACATATGGGATGGAAGTCTGGTACACAAAGCAACCTGCTAATCTATTCTCTAGCATGGCACACAAAGCCGATAAAACAGGACGTAATCTACAATTCACGACCTGCTGTTGAGCTAGCTTTAGCCAAGTTGGAGCGTCTGCCACCAATCGTGTCTCCTTATGAGATCTGTAAGCTTAAGAACTCACTAAAGGAGGTTGCCCTGGGTCGTGCGTTTCTTCTGCAAGGTGGAGATTGTGCAGAATTGTTCGATTATTGTGAGGCTGGCACGATCGACTCTAAAATCAAGCTACTGCTTCAAATGTCCCTAGTACTCATCTGGGGAGCCAACAAGCCTGTTGTAAGAATAGCACGAATGGCTGGACAATATGCAAAGCCTCGGAGTAGTCCTATGGAAGTAGTAGACGGTGTTACGATGCCCAGTTTCCGAGGAGATATCTTGAATGGCTACGAAGTCAATGCTCGCACGCCAGACCCAGCTCGTCTCGTTCAGGCTTACTTTCACTCCGCTGCAACTCTCAACTATGTCCGCGCTCAATTAGCTAGTGGTATCGCCGACTTACATAAGCCGCTTAACTGGGGACTTGGCCACGTCAAGGACCCAAGCGTACAAAATCATTACGCCAGCATCGTCTCCAGCATCACAGAGTCACTTCGCTTCATGCGCACGGTTGGTGCTGATACCGCAGGACAACTCGAAACAGTTGATCTCTACACCAGTCATGAAGGTCTCCTCCTCGAATACGAACAATCTCTGACACGCCTACTTGCGCATCCAGCCAATCATACCCCTCCTCCACCTGCGCCACACTCACCATCAGCAGCGACTTCACCACCAGCGACCTACGATGCTACGACTCACGGCTACTATAACACCAGTGCGCACTTTCTCTGGATCGGAGACCGTACTCGCCAACCCACAGGCGCCCACGTTGAATATTTCCGTGGCCTCCAAAACCCCATTGGTGTCAAAGTCGGTCCTACAACTCTTCCTTCTGACCTTACCGAACTCCTCGATATCCTGAATCCATCACGTGAAATTGGCAAAATCACACTTATCACTAGATACGGTGCCTCTCGCGTGGCAACCCTACTTCCTGCCCACATCGACGCTGTAGCAGCATCAGGACATACCGTGGTTTGGCAATGTGATCCCATGCACGGAAATACACATTCAACCAAGGAAGGGGTGAAGACGAGGAGTTTCGGTGCGATATTGAGCGAATTGGAGCAGACGTTAAGAGTACACAAGGAGATTGGGAAGAGTTGGTTGGGAGGCGTGCATCTAGAGTTGACGGGAGAGGCGGTGACTGAGTGTCTGGGAGGAAGTGAGAATTTGGATGAGGGTGATTTGAGCTTGAATTACACAACGTATTGTGATCCGAGGTTGAATGAGCGGTAAGTCTTGAAGTCTTCATTTGAACCAAAGACTTATACTAATCCGGGACCTTTTTAGGCAAGCACTGGAGACTGCGTTCTTGCTCGCAGGTTTCATGAAAGGAGAGGAGGACAAGAAAAATGGTCTGTCGTAGGACGAGAGAATGAAGAGACTTTAGTCTATTGCAACCTGATCCTGCACCAGGGCCAGAAAAAGCACAATAGGAGGAAGAAGGGTGGCCAGGCACAACACGATACCATTCGACCATAAGTTAAAGGTATTGTAAAATGATCTCGCTCGATAAAAGAAAAGATTGACCTGTGCCTTTTTCAAGTCCAATATGAAGTCATTTGTTTTGGGACATCTACTTTGATATCAAGTCAAGCATGTTTGCCTTTCCTTACTTCTCCGTCTCCGTTGCAACACTGCAGGGGAAAAGAGCAATCCGGTTCTACTTGATAATTACGTAGAAATACCCGGGGAGTTAGTGATGCTACAATAAAGAACAACTTGTGTCCAGTTTCTTGACTAACAACCCCGTAAGCATTGCGAGTCGAAACCACGCGCAAAGAGTAGTGACGCGATGTTGAACTTGGAGTTGACCACAGGAGGAGGAAAGAGACGTCTCGACATGGATCAACTGGTAATGGTTAACCTGGACTCTGGGGCCTACGGCACTCTCATCATAACAGACACTTCTGATAATGAGCGCGCACAGCTTCATAGATACTGTGACGACAATGGCCTTGCGCATGAGTCTGCAACCCCAAGCACATCATATGAGCGTTGGCTCGTCATTGGCAGGTGTAGAAGAATGGTTTGGAATAAGGTTAGAGCGATCGAAGGTCCCATCATGAAGTATGAGGAAGAGGCAGTAGAAGAGTTAGAAGAGAGTTATCCGGGCTCACCAGTACCATCTCCAGAAGAATTGTTGGAGGAAGAATTGCCAGAAGAAGAACCTGATAACGATGAGTTGACTATGCACGAGCAACAGTGTTCTGCTGTAAGAGCTGAAGCTCGTACCTCACATATATGGGATGTAACTGGCCACTGGAGAGTCCGTGCATGTCCAACCCAGTGCCCACATCACCACCTTCTAATCACTATCCTATTCCAATCGACCTCATTCGCCAGAAAGAATACCCTCTCCTCGCTAATACAACTTACCTCGACCTGCTCTCGAGATGGTACTCCTCTTCCCAACCGCCGCTTGTTCGATCTGTCGTTTCACACCACAGAAACGCCATGGAGCCATCCGTCCGGAAGCAAACGCAAGCATGATACTCCTACATCTGAACTATGGGCGAAGTTCAGTTTCGAGGACGTCAAAGGCTACATGCGATTTCAGCACAGCGATGCCATCACAACGACAAAGAGAGTAGGATCAGGAGTTTATAAACTGCAAGAGGTGGATATGCCGCAGTCCAGCAACAGGCAACTCCACTACCGCTGGCGTGGCCGAGAAACGGGAGAGGATGCAATCGAGTTAGACAGTGACTCGACACCCCAGCCTTTGACATTCAGCAATGATGGCAGGAAGCTATTTGGAGAACTCAACACCCCTAATTTTGGTAATTGGTGCCTTCGGGGCCGGAAAGTTAGAGAGCTGAGCAGGAATGATGTGTTGGAGGTACGATACTTTCAAGGTAGATGGGACAATATGAACCAAGAGACGTATGACGGAGAGAACAGGGATAGGTGGAAGCAAAGGTGGTGACGAATTTTTCATATGTGCTTGGCAGACGACTTCGACCTCAAAGCAATGATGCAGAACAACTTCATCTGTCTATGCCTGCTTGAGAGAGCTACAACTTGCATACAAGTGCACGCACAGTCAATTGGCGCTGACTGTGTATCAGTTGAAACGTCCTTTCCTTCTCTTCGAAGGTCTTTGTCTCCGTCGCACACCATGAGAAAACAAGAGCAGTAGCACTTCGCATAGAGCAGAACATTCGTCAACGTGTTGTGTCGCCCAAATTTGAGGAGTTTAGCATTACGCCTGCTTAAACTAACAGCTTGAGCCATGGACCACCAAAGTACTTCGGCTGAGCGTGGTAGATTGTGAGTCATTCACCGTGGCTATATAGCGAGCTTGTCCTCACCATAAATCGAATCTCAATTCTCAAATCCCTACAAAGTACAGTCAATATGCGAAAATGTCTAGTCTTGAGGACGAACAATCTGCATTGCGTCAACCGAAAGGCGCTGCTGTTTCGACTCGTCCACGCTCACCGAACAAGAAACTAGTCATGACAGATCCCGACTCGCCAACAGCTAAGAACAGTAGCAACACAATGCCGGAGAGAACGTCTGAGAGCACTATAGCCAGCCAAGCCACCCCAAGGGCTAAGACTGTCATTCACGATCAACCTGGGTACACGAAAGAAGAGGTTACTGAGCATCTAAATAAATTATACGGCACAAAATGGTTAGACTGGGAAGAGGCTGATCTGCATAGGGCAGTACTCTGGGCCAAACTCGCCATCGATCGCTTGAAGATGACAGATGAGGAACCCGAAGCTCAAGCGACAGCAGCGGGTGTGAGGAAGCAATATTTGGGAGAAGTGTCACTCACCGACGCCGACCTCATCGGTTGGCTTTCGGAAAGTTGACTTGCCTACAACTTGCTGGTCCGAGAAGTACACCAAGATATGCGATTGATCGCTCAAAGATGTCAGACGACGAATGCGCTGTTCAAGCAGAAGCAGCGGGTGTTAAGAAAGCGATTTTTAGGAGTACGACGACCTCGTTGGCTGGGTTTCGCGGAACTTTGACTGAGGTACCTCACACTTCTGCTGCATGGTTCCGCAACCTCAATATCATAACCCGCTTATTTGATCATGCCAAAGACTTGGCACACGCTTTGGGGAGTTGTATCACATCCCTTGTAGGTGCGAAGGTCCAGGTATCTTCTAGACTGGTGTCTATTAGTATCCACACTGCTCCGTGTGTGGAACTGTCGATTATAATCCTCTCCGACGTCATCTGATTCTTAGCCCGGACGACTCCATGGCCAGTATACCGCTGTCATGGCTTCGCTTTCGGATTGCCTGTATGAGGTCTGCTCGGTATTCAAGGCTGCGAGGAACCATCTTGGCTATCCTTGAGTTCTGAAAGAACGAGCTGTGAAATATACAAATTAGTGTGCGTACAGGATAGGAGGAAGAGGGCGTGAGTAACTGACGGAGCGTCGACGAGAGCTCGTTAGCTCGAATTTTTGTTTGAGTTTTCGAGGGGCTTGGGAATGCAATCCTGGGTTTGAGCTTGAGGAAGGACAAAAAGAGGCCGAGCGGCTTGCTGAGCGACTGTTGTGGCTCATTGAAAGTGTGCAGAAGTGGAATATCTCAAGTTGACCTTCTTCCCCCATCATCTCCACTTCTCCCTCTCGTGACAAACGTGGCAGGTACGTCTGTCTTTTTGTCTATAGTATTTGTGCTAAACATTTGCAAGCTCTGACAGTCGGACTTCAACTTTTTGTTCTCGTCAAAAAGTCCATCATGCGCCTCGAGAGCAGCGAGCTTTACGGAATTTGGACAGTCAACCATCTTCAGTCTCTTACGAAGTTCATCCATACGCTTCAGAGTGGCCGGAATGTCCAAGTATGCTTCTTGGTCGTCCTCAATCCGAATTGCTTGAGCCGTACGAAGGTAGCGAAATTAGCCAACAGACTCGATTTTTGGCGGACCTGGCCAAGCCCTCCCTTCAGCTAGAGCGATGCGTCGCAGGTCCTCCCAGCGCTTAACATGATCTTCATCATAATCCCCATGGAAATTATCAAATCGTGCAGGCCTCCACTCCGACTCCGACACCTTTTCCGGCACCCCTGCATCGACCACCACGCGTCCTCCAACTTCATCCCGTGCTCCACTTACCCATACCGATGCGTACGGGAAGTGCGACTCAATTTCGCCCTCAACCTCGATCAGCTTGCTAGGACCTAGCCTACCTTCCGCCACCGCATGGGCTCGCAAGAAAGTTATTACATCTCCGACGGTGATGGCGGAGTCTTTCTCAAGCTCACAGTTATACCACAGTGTATCCCAATCATCGCCCCATCCGTAGTCATGGGACTCGGACGTGAATCGCAAGCCAGGAATGCCGAGATCTTGAGGTAGCGTAAGGCGATCCTTGTACCGTTCCTCAAACCTGTATCTTAGCTCTAAGGACAGGCTGTCGGCGGGAGGTTGCGTGACGAAGCTTTCTGAGACGCTATGAGCAAGCGTCAAGTTGACCATCTCTGGTGGTAAGGAGAAGAAGAGATGGGTTTCGGCATTTGCGGGATTTCCCATCATCCCGTACATTGAGCTGAGTGTGAAGAAATCGTGTAGCCTGGCGAGGACACGCTTGCTGCCGTCAATTGGCGCCTCAATCGTGCTTCGGTAGATGCGCGGCCATGAGTCTGGTGGCTGCTCCGTTGTTGGAGATGGGTTGTGGTGCTCTAGGTTCAGCAGTCGATTGTCCTGATACTTATACCCGCTCATAGCATACAACAAATTCTGATTCCAGATGATGTATTCATGCCGAGGCACTGCTTTGAGGTGCATTGCCTGCCGGATAGCGGTTTCGGATGAGGTGATGAAATTATCCCAGTGCTGTGAGACACTTCTGAGTTTGGCGAGCTCCTTTGGCGAGAAGTAGTGGAGTATTGAGCCGAACAACTCGGCGGTGCCGAGGACTTGATCAATCGGTGACATTGTCTCCTCTGTCATTTTTGCTGGGTCTTTTGCGTGGGTTGGCGATGCTTTCTCCTCTGCCATGTCTGGTGAAGGCGTCGCACAGGGTGTCGCAGTCTGCTTGCTTTGCTGGGTGTCCATCAATCCTATGCTGATCATTACGTAGGTTAGTGGAAAGGTGGGAGCGATAGATCAATCTGTATATAATGATCATATCTATCAGATTAAAACTGCTTCCGTTTCCTTCAACGTCTTGTGAGCAACTGTCTGTACCTTATATATCCTTCAGAGATAGCGCCGTGATAAGCACTGACTTCTACTGCTTGATGAGGCGGCACGCTGGAACGAACAGTGGGAGGACTGTTGTTGTATCCGTAGTTGGCGTTTGTGTGATGGAGGACATGCAACACGCGCTTTTTGCCCCTCAGAATTACTAAGTACTTTATAGATTCTATCACGATATTGTGCTCTCATAGAATAGGATCTCACTGCTGGCAAGCCCAGATACGGATACGTTCTTGAGAACTAGAGTGGGAATGGAAGACTCCTTCTGCCGAGGTTGATGTGCAAACAGGGAAATAGACTTGGATGGGAAGTTGTGTATAGTAAGAATGCCATATATAGGAATTACTTTGCATCCTCCATCTTAGTTTGAGTAGACCGGGAAGTGTTCTATTTCTAGTGATCTAAGGTTAAAGGGTCAGTAACCACTCCATGGAGTTATAACAAAGTCTTACAATCGTGTTCTATGTAGAACGTAAAGGAGCAAGTTTTGTCAAAGGTTTATATACTAAATTAACAAATGTGTTCGCATCAATAACCTGCCCGGTTAGCTCAATCGGTAGAGCGTGAGACTCTTAGACTTTAAAGTTTAGCTCAATGTAACGATTGAGTTTACATTAAGCACATCTCAAGGTTGCGGGTTCGACCCCCGCATTGGGCTTCATTCATCCAACTGGATTAGTGAGCATGCTTGCATTCAATTGCAAATATACCCAGCTTCGCAACCTTTCTTTTTGCGTTTTGTTCGGCATCTTTTGCTTATGTTTTGTCACGGGGAGGCGTTATGCTAAGGAGAAGGGCTTCTTTCTTATTGGCATGGGATGCAAAGAGGCTACGGCACTTGATGCCACTCTTTTTCGCCTATGTCTTGACCATGAATGGGACTGGAAGGATTTGCGAGAATAGTGCCACATCACACATCAGTAACTGTTGTTATGGATAATTTATCGCAATCAATACCCAACACAAAGGCTAGACAATAGCGCATAGCACTGACCACTCTATCGGCCACAGAATGAAAGTGATGTGGACGTCAGACAAGCGTATCCTTGCAGCACTTTGGCACGAGTGTTCTGTGCGACTCATGACAGTAGTATGTGTTCAGAATTCATACTTATATAGACGTATAGTATCTACCACCTTTATCATTTATACCATTGTAGACCATGTTCTATTCTCATTTCAATCATTATTTATTTCGTTGTCGACGTAGCAGAATCAAATGAGCTTAGAATGTGCAAATTTTATACATGCTCTCGATCCATGCTCGCCGTATCCCGGCCCTTGTTATTACATCTGTCCCCTTGTAGCAAGAAGAGGAATTATACCTCTCATAAGCTTCACCCTCTCACAGGCTTCCTTAACTTGAACACAACTTCCTCTTCCTCACTATCATCATCGTCCTCGTCCTGCTGTCGTCTACTAGCCACAGGCGCCCTTCCACTCCTCATCTTACTCGGCGGCGCACTCTTCGCCGCCGGCGCAGCTCTCTTCCTCGAACTAGCCTGAGTCTGCGTGGTCTGCGTTTCCATTTCTTCATTCCCACCCAACCTCCTCAACGCCGCCGCAACAGGTCCTTCCCTAGGCTGTCCAGCAATCTCTTCGGGGTCAACGTCGTCATCAGCTTCTTGCTCGTCTGCTGAATGGACGTTGGTTGTTGCATCGAGTTGCTGTGCTCGTCTTTCCTTCCCTCTTGCTTGACTTTGACTTTGGCTTTGACTTGCGCCACCACGGCGCTTGGATTTGGGTTCGAGGAAGTAGTCTTCCTCGCCTAAACCATAAGTCTTGCGCTTTGCTTCTTCTAGTGTCACAATGACCTTTCTGGCGCGGTTGTTTACGACAAAGGAAGATGTTTCATCGTCGTTTCTAGTACCACGCCTACTCTTGACAAACTTCTTGAAGTTCTTCCGTCCAACCCAGCGTGGATCCATTCTGTCATCATCTGTGGTAGCAGCGACTTCAGGACGCTCACGTAACGACAAAGTGGCCATTTGAAAGTCTGGTCGAAACGCCGCAATCTCTTCCGCAGTCATCTTCTCCTCTTGATTTTCACCGCCTTCGCGTTGTGCATCCAAGGCTTCAGCACGAATCTTGGCTGCACTGCGGACGTCTATTTCTTTCTTTGGCTTTTTCGGCTTGGCCTTGGTTGCTGGAGCTTGTGAAGCCGCGAGGTCCTTCGCGGTTTGGCTGAGGTTGGTCTTGCTACGGCCCGCTGCTTCGTCTGCCAGACGACGTTTCTTCATGGCTGCGGCTGCCGGGAACATGGCATCGTATGCATCTTCTTCGTCTTGGGGAGCAGGTTCAGGAGACGAAGAGGGAGGCGCGCGACGTTTGCGTGGGTTGACTGAGGTGCTGGAGAACTGTGTGTTGTTAGGCTGACTTGGGCCGTCTTGTGAGTCAGAAACGAAGAGGGATTGACTATCATTGTTAGTATTGCTGGTACGGCGAACAGATTGAGCTTGAGAGTGTGAAGGGGCGGCTTGGTCTTCTTCTTCGTCGTCTTCGTCGTGGATCTCCTGAACCTGAGACTTGCGACGGGAAAACTGAGAAGCGTCAAAGTCGTCAAAACCTTTGAATCGACTTGTCGTGATTACGCGCCGTGCTCGAAGTTGCGAGGCTGCAGTTCGTGGGACTTGCGAGGCAGTAACAGGCTCCTGTGCTGCCGACTGACTTGGTTGTGGTGACTGGCGAGCTGTGCGGGCAGCGGTCGTGGTTCTGGAGGCTGCCATAGTTCGTGGTACTGCTGTTGAAGGTTGCGCACGACTTCCTACCAGGTCTTGAGACTCTTCTTCCTGCAGAGGCTGCCGGAGCTTGCTGACGTCTTTGGTGAGTATTGCATCCAGAAACTCATTCTGCTCGATCGATCGCTGCTCAAGTTGGGCATCGACACTCTCGATAAACCGCACACTCCAATCAAGAAATTCTCCTTCACCACGAAATCGAACAAATACAACGCCCTTGGCTTGTGTTGTATCACCAAGAGAGCGCAGACCTTTCTTCTCAGCGGCGTCCAGAACGAATTGCACGAAGTTTTCAACTTTTGTCTCTCCCATTTCTACATCGTACTTGAGTGCTTTTGCTCCACCATCCAGTACCATAGGGTGCAAGTTGTCCCATAGCAGTTGTGTTGCAAAAATGAATGTAAAGCCTTGAAAAATCGATTGACGCTGGACATCAGGTTTGAAGAGCTCTGCTGGGCGAGGATGAGGCTCTGAAGCAGGGGGTGGAAGATAGTCAACTTCCTTTGGCCAGTTGGCGTCAAAGTCCTGTTCTAGTAGTGACCCTTTTTCACCAGGACTTAGTGTAGCTGCCCCCTCGACGGCATCAGAGAAGGCTGTGGTAACAAGATGTTTACCATTCACTAGTGCTCGAAGTCCTTTCGGAGTGTTTCGCTTGCCTGTCATCACATGAGAGGTTTCCGCTGTAACATAGACTCCAGTGGTTGGAATGTCCAAGGGCTCAAAGCGTTCTTGATATCTCTGGAGTGTCTCATCAGCACGGCTTTGTGCAAGGTTGAAGGTGAACGCAATAGGATGCCAGGTGATTCTACACTCATTAGCGTACGTTAGGAGGTACTGCATGACGTTCAGCCCCTACCTGAAGTCGATTTCTGCTCGGCCCAGACGGAAGACATGCTGTTTATTTTGCAAGATGTGGCTTTTCTTGGTATGCATAAGTCCATCGATTTCGGTTCCAACTTTCGAATCGTCCGTCATCGTGATTGTGGACCGAGTGAAAGCTTCCTGCTCCAGCATGTCAGAACTGTAATATAGCAAATTCCAGCTCTTTACCCACTGCTTCTCCAGCTCTTATTTCTGCAACGGAGATGACAAGGTGCTTCCTCGAGATTGTGGTATTCTTGATGGCGAAGCTGACTGAAGCAGAGAAGAGGGCGTGTCAGTCGGGCGTGTATGTTTTGAGTGCTTTGCTGTACATACACTCATTCGGGGCAGTGTCCTCGACCTGGTTGCGCCCAAAGAGCCAGCGTGAGCCGGGCTTGAGCCATCTTCTCTTGCCTGTTGTCTCACGTTAGCGCAGTCTTGTCGGTGGACTTGCTCACAACTCACCCTCAAGCACATCCCCGTCACACTCCAATATCCACATCGCGCCGTTTGACCATCAACCATGTGTGTTCGAGTCGCAAAAACAATGACGAACTATGTCTCGGAGTTAAGGCCGTGAGACACGTCTGAAACGCGTGATGATTTCTCTGGGAGCCTCTCAATCTCAGAGGTCAAACATCATGTTGTCCGTGCCATCTGGGACTTCTCGTGGCTCGCATTTTTTTCAACCCATACCCATATTTACTGCTGCTATACTCTTCCGTGCAGTGCTCCTCATTTACGGCCACTATCAAGATCAAAATTCGGCCTTGAAATACACGGATATTGACTACTACGTCTTTACCGATGCTGCCAAGTATGTTGCTCGAGGCCAATCTCCATATGAGAGAGATACCTATCGATACACTCCTCTACTGGCGTGGCTACTAATTCCAACTGTTTGGAATGGCTTGTGGTTCGACTTTGGCAAAGTACTTTTTGCTGCCAGCGATATACTTGCTGGGGGCCTGATCTACAGGATGTTGAAGCGAACATACAAGATGCAGACTGTACCAGCACTCAAATATGCATCAATATGGCTGCTGAACCCAATGGTAGCACAGATTAGTACCCGAGGAAGTTCTGAAGGAGTGTTAGCCTTTATGGTCATGGCGCTGCTATGGGCTTGCCTTAGCAGACAATGGGCTCTTGCAGGTATAATGCTGGGAGTATCCGTACATTTCAAAATATATCCTTTCATATACGCGGCTGCCATCATTTGGTGGCTTGATGATAAGCATTCAGGCTCACCTCATGCTATAGTCTCTAGTGTCACCGTGATGGACCAAGTGCGCAATTTCATCAACGTGCCAAGATTGCGCGTTGCGATCTGGAGTCTGTTCACCTTCTCAGTCCTGAACATCTGGATGTTCAAAATGTCAGTTTCGTATTGTTCATCTCTAGTGGCACTTACTAAACAACAGCAGATATGGTGAACCTTTTCTGAAACACACCTTCTTCTACCATCTGGTTCGGACTGATCACAGGCACAACTTTTCAGTCTACAATATGCTGCTTTACCTCAAAGCTTCACCAGCGAGCTCTTCCAGTTTGCACTTGGAATCCCTGGCATTTCTGCCTCAACTAGTATTGACACTCCTCGTTGTGCCACTAAAACTAGCCAAAAGTGATCTACCATCGTGTATGCTAGTTCAGACATTTATTTTTGTCACGTTCAACAAGGTTTGCACCAGCCAGGTAAGATAGTCTTCTGACAAAATTGAGAGTGACTATTGAATCCTCGCAGTACTTCCTCTGGTACATGGTGTTTTTGCCATTCTATCTACCACGATCGCGGCTTATGCGGGAGCCTCGACTAGGCATATCTGCGCTTGTTCTGTGGATATTAGGACAGGTATGTAATGTAACACTTCTCAAAGATGCAAGCTAAATAGTGGACATAGGCACTCTGGCTACAGGCAGGTTATAATCTGGAGTTTCTAGGCAAATCGACTTTCGTGCCAGGCATATATGGAGCTAGTTTATTGTTCTTCTGCACCAATATCTGGACGATTGGAGTCATCATTAAAGACATTCGAGCGTTTCCACCTGTTGCAAGGTCCAGCTTGAAGTCTGAATGATCAAAACTAGCAGTTTCATATCGCGTTCTATCCCTACCCCGGGTCAAGATTGAGTGTCCATTACGCGTTTAGTTCAGCTTCATAGGCACTCATCCTAGGCCTACCTCGTTAAGAGTGCGGCAGGGCGGAGGTGGTCTGACTAATACTAAAGTACCCCAGCACTCCTCACAATAGCAGTATCGTGATCGGACATCGACATTTGAATTGCAGTAGGTCGCGCCTGCCACTGTTGTGAAAGACAACAATACTTGGCACGCCGCACAACATCAAGTGTGCTGGATCATGACTCTCAATCACATACATTTATGGCGAATATCAACTATTCTTCGAATATTAGATCTAAGCATCTTCATCATGCTACGACAATCAACAATACCTGGCCTGAGCACCATGACCTTGTTATCACCACTCGCGACGGTATCTCAATACGAAACGCGACCTCGCAAATTCCACTACGTCGATTTCACAACGTGCAGTGTACAGCTGTACCGAAAGATTATGACAGCTCCTCCATCTTGATTGCGCATAACGGCAGGATCCTTGCTCATGATGCTAAGTCAGGCAAGTCAACGACATACAGGCTAAGAGGCAACGACGTGAGTAGTTTCGCGTGCTTGTCGGTCAGGGCCTGACTCCAAGACAGGTCGAGGTCAAATGCGTCGTCGTCGTACCTTGCTCGAAGAACTTTCTTTTCTGGACAAAGCGGTCAAATGTCATACGAGAGATCTCTTCCGCTACCAAAAGACTTACGACCTTTTCCTGCGTCCACCCATGCGAGCCAACTTGTCTTGCGATATCGGAGAATGGCAGATATCTCGTAAGCTCTTCCCGCCGGCCAGCAACAGTGTATCTACAAGACATGGAAAGACCAAAATCCCAAATCCCAATCAGGCTCCGTGTAACAAGATCTCGTGTTGTCGTTACCGCGTTTCATCCTGAAAGGCCCGCCATCTTCCTACTTGCCCATAATGATGGCTCTGTAGCAATACACGATGCTCGCCGGATCTTGAAACTTCGCGATACAGGCATCAAAACTGACGGCCTCATACGACATGTTTCGGCTTTGCATCACCACGCGATTGTTGCTGCAGCTTTTCTGCCTGGATATAGGTTGCGAGTGATAACACTCGGATCCCATGGCAAATGCAGGATTACAGAATTCGAGGACACCATCACCATGATCGTCACCTGGGACGTTAGCCTGCAATGCACCACGCTAGCTATTTTCTCGTCCTCATCAACCCGGTCGAGCACAACCGGGAATATGTCTTCCAGTGATGAGACTGTCAGAGTGAAAGACAAGACCAGCGTAGCCTCAATCCCACAGAATAATATCGTGATCGCTATTGGTTGTAGCAATGGAGCTTCCAAGATATACAATAGCATTGGTCTGCTTCAGAGCGAACTGCCAAGTGATAGAAACTCGATAGTCGGTCTTCATTGGATCGGGAGGAAAGTTGTCGACAATATCAATTTTCAGAGCTCGACAATGCAGGTAGTCGATATCGATTGGCCTCCCGCTATCTCGCCGCCTTCGTCGCAAGAATCGTCAAAGTCCCTATTCCTGAGAAAGGAAAACCAGCGTCTGGCTCAAGAGATCGCGAAGATTGAACTACCAATCGGTTTCAAGCCGATTCGAGATCCTCAGCTTGAACAAATCAATCCAGTAATATCTCCCACACCCAAATATACCACCGTCAAAGTCGTCAAGCGCAAGTCACCACCTCAAAGTCCTAGGAGATCACCTCCGCGCATGTCTACCTCGCCAAGAACTCGGACTTCACCCCCCAACCTTCTTGCAACACTCAAACTTAGACGACAATCAGCAACTCCCATTATTGCAACTCCACCACGCAAGAATCTGCATGACGAGCCTCCAGGATCCAGTCCACGTGAAGCTCAATATATACCTGGGACATGGATAAGCATCCCTTCAAAAGAACATGCTCCTTCGCCGCAGCAATCGAGCAAGTCAAGGCACATCAGTCATAGAGAACCGACTCCTTTTGAGGCTCATTTGATGAGTGGTCCACTGCTTGTTTCTGAGCAATCTCTGGCCTCAAGGCATGGCCAGCCAGCCCCCAACGGTGCAGAAGAATCAGCGAATTCCCACTCGATGGAGTATCCAAGACCGAACATATTTCAGGCGCATCTCATGGATGGCACTTTGCTGGCCGCAGAGCAAGCCAAGATACAGAGAGACGGTCAACAATCTCCGGCTCAACCAGCACCATCAATAGCTTCAGCTAGTCTACCTCCCCAGCAAGCAGTGTCCGGCGACGTGCCGGTAACAACCAAGCTGGGGAGTCTTCGTGCCGAGTATCCGTCAAAGGACAGTGAACTGTTTAAGACGTCTCCAAAAGCTGTGCAATCAAGTCACACAAATCAAAGTTCTGCAACCCACCATCACCACCATTCGGATCACCACCACACATGGCCGTCACCTTTGTCGCCAATGCCTGGCTACTATCCCTCTTCTTCATCTGTCTCATCCGAACAGGGCGACACAGTTTGGGAAGACGCCTCAGAGTATGGGTCTCATCATATTCGGGAACCGTGGCTTAATCAAGATCAAACTCATAGTGGTGAGCACGAATCCATCGAGAATGCTTGCAACTGTAGTTGTGCTGATGTCGTTAGGGAGGAAATGGCTCTCGTGAGAAGTGAAATTGTGAGTTTGAGAAAGACGGTGTGGGTGCTAGCTGCTGGTTTGGGGTTCGATAGTGGATAGATGGATAGGGGGTTGATGAGAGTTGCAGGGGAATATCTTTAGAGTAGAGCGGAATAGTCTTGCTTGGTACGAGAACGTTTCGATTCTGTTCCTGCTCGCTAGTATTACGCATTGTAGCTATACTGATGCTGAGCAATTGTCTCTACTACTGCTTTAGCACTTTCACTGAGCAGCTTGGACCTCGTTGGCCCCTTCAATCCTTTCCTCAGTAGCGTCAAGTGAGTCTTCGCGTATCCTGTCAAGTGGTGTACTGTGTATAGTCTCACCATAACATTGACATTTGCATCAATTTCGAAGGACTCATGGAACAGCTTTGTGCAGCTCTACCAACGAAGAAGAGACCTCAGAGAGAGTCCGAGTGTTTGCGGTATCTTACAGTTTCGAAGCCTAGACTTCGAGACACAGAGGGCAAAGAGTCACGGAATTTTACTTCTATAGATGTTCTACTAGGACAACTTCATACATCCCAAAGGCTTGGCATTTGAACTTTTTTGAAAAGTTGGAATCGTAACTCAAAGAAACAAAAGTTGTGTAGATTGCTGGGGGGACATTTTGCGCTCGCGAGCTGTAGTATGATTTAGTATCTCAATGTGAGAATCCTTGGGATGCCTTGTTTTATCCCGATTACAGATCTTGCGACTTCAGCAGCTAAGATGCCCACCAAAATTGCCCAATCACCGTGTCTGCAGTCGAGTTAGAATGGGAAGTTGGAGTCGCAGAAGTAATGAGAGAGCAACGTACTCAGATCTATGTCCGACGCGAGCCCCTTATTGCCAGGCGCCTGGCAATGCGCTACAAGATTCGTGCCGTAAAGCGCGACGTGATCGCAGTATTGCGTAAAGTCGCCACTATGCATGCAGCACTAGCACGTTCGATTGCATTAACATGCATGCATGCACCTCCAGTCAGAGGTATGGGCTTCTACTTACTTGACCCTATAGATAAGATTACTGAACAAATCCACGCCAATGCACCGATTCAAATCAATCGAGACAATATTATACGATCCTTTGCCGTCGCCGCAGCCGCCTTCGAGTTAGTACGTGCCGCTCGACGACTTAGGGCTGAGAGTCATGTGATGCAACTTTGGGCGTAGCCGCCGGAGTGGGCGGTAGCGACTGTAGCGAGGCCGAGGAGGGGGAGGAGGAGGAAGCGGGTGTGCGTGATGGGAGACATTGTAAGTGGATGGATGCGAAGTAGCGTATTGATCCGTGGATGAATGAGCGTCAGGATATTGGTGTAAGTGCGTCTTTGCTCGAGTTCAAGAAAGTGAGGGAAGGAGAACGGTATATGTTGGTGAGGCTGAAGACGAGGCTGTGTTGGGAAAGTCAAGTGTGAAGATAAGGCTATATTAGTAAAGTCACAGGACAAGGCTGTGGAGATGTACTTGTGTGACCTGCCGTACATTATCAATCGCAGCCTCGTGGTACCAAGAGTGTACATGCCCGAACAGGCTTACTATAGAGCCACTGATCGTCTCCCATATCTGGAACTCTTCAAAGTCTTCCAGATCCGTTTTGTCAAATTCATTTCTACCACAATCTTGCTGCGAGAGATATAGTCGCTCCCCACTCCTTCATGTCACTTCGTGCCACGCTGGTCGACGTTTGGTGGTTCTGAATTGGAGCTACCAACGCAACCCTCTTGCTATTGGTGGGCGCGAGAGACACTAAATCAGGTTCCACCACGTCCAGCGGATGCTGAATACGGTGGAAGTCTCTTTCGAGCTCAGCTTGGCGAGTCCTTAGCTGCTGTATATCCGTGATAAGTTCTACTCCCCTCTTATCACGTTTTGCTTCTTTCTGAACGCGTTCTTGGCATCTTTATCTTGCTGTGATTGTCTCTGAGTCTGATTCTGTAGTTCTGGGGCTAGTTCATTCAGCAAGTGAATATTGACTTTGTGGGACAGTGCCTCCATACACACCTAGCTGTTGCGTGATCTCGCGGAGTTCCTGTTTGACTGCATGATCATCCCACCAGGCCGTCTTCGTCTGTGTCCAGCTCAGCAATGAACTATATCAATTTGTTCCTCGCTCAGAAAACTCACAGGTGCGTGCATGAGTGCAGGTTCCATAGATCAAAGTACGATAATCTACAAGATGATCATTTGTAGTGCGGAGCAGGAGCAGCATCTAGCTTAACAGAGACATAATGTCACTCTATTGACTTTCTCATCTCCTCGGGTAAGCATATCGTATGTACGTACATCTGCGTACACCAAGATTGAGCAGGAATGCCTTTGTGATGTCTTGCTACATAGCATCACCCAAGCATTGACCACCAGACATCGTGCACTGGCGAGCGTAGGCACAAGGGGAAGCTAGTATGGGCTGCCTGAACTTGGCTGCACGTGGTGAAGTAGGAGTATACAGAGTTTTGAGGCAGATATACAAGAACAAAAGGCTGAACTGTTCACTACCATGCCGAGACGATCTCGGTCTTGGACTCTTCGTGCTAGTCGGCAATTTCTTGGTCGTGAAACTTCGATGGGGCGAAAATATATCTATGCATGGATGTAGCTGGAGCATCATTCACTCCTGTCTTGTTAGATGAGCGCGTATAGGTCTTTTCGGGGAAGCACATGTTAAAACCCGTCCATTCTATAAAGTCGATCACTCATAGTTGTAAGGTGTGCCTCTTTCAAATCAAGTCCAGCTCTCGAGCTTTTAAGGTGATTGATCAGGGAGTATTGCTCTGTTTACCACCGGCGAGTATAGTGATTCTTTCGTGTCCGCCCTCTATTCAAGACACCCAATTTGATGCTGCTCCGGGTTGTTGCCTTTACCCAGTGCACGGGCTCCTTTGCCTTTCGCTATTGCTGGAACGGTGTTTGATGTCTGAATAGGAGCAAGATTAGTGCCGTTCTCATCTCCTAGAGGCAGCAGTCGGAAGTTGGTAGTAGCTGATACGATCTCCTTCTACAATTGGGACATAAGTCTGCCAGGCTTCAGAGGATGTGGCTCAAGCATCCTTCGACACAATAGTTGCGGACATAGAGCTGTGCAGGAAGCTCTCGAAAGCTGTGTCTCAAAATCAAGACTCTGCTTTTTTATTACCCTCTACGTCGATAGGCTTTCCTGCACGCCTTTGCAAGACTCGCACTTGATTCTGCACAGACATCCATGAACGATTTAATGTTCTCGCGAACTTCTCGGCTGTCGCTTCAGGTGTGTGTGGCGAACGTGCTGCCATGAATCGTTGAAGCTCTTCGATCTCGACAGGAGTCCATGCTCGACCTGGTCTAGGTGTGACGACCTCCAGCTGCTTACGAACTTGCAATAGTTTCGCGATTATTGCATCGTACGAGCGGCCTGGAACCAGGTCTTTGATGTCCTCGTAGCCGAAATTCATTCGTTGGGTCGGATTGTTCTGTCTCACAAATCGTTTCAATACTTCGAGTTCTGCTTCCGTCCAAGGCTTGGACATGCCAATTCTCCCTTGTCTCCACACAAATCCCATGTATTTCAGCTGTTCATACAAATGTTTTGCAGGACGTTTCAAAACATCTGCTATTTGCCGCACAGTGAAATATTGTGTTTGCATGTTGCGGAGAATGTCCTCGTCCTCGGCGCTGATAGGGCTACCCTTACGACGTTTGCGCTGTATCTCGTCACCTCGCGCAGTTAGAAATGCGATTCTGCGTTCCAACGCTTTCGTGGTGCGATTTGGAAAATCTTCCTGTTGGATTCTTGCCAAGCTCTTACCTTGAGCTCGTAAGTCAAGCAGCGCTGTATGCTCCGCCTCTGTCCAATTCTTCCTTAACTTTGGTGCTTGTAGTCCTCCGTATTTCTTCAATTCTGGATTGGCATCTAATAAACGACTTTCCCACCTGTTGATGCAACCGAACAGTGTGCGATTAGGTAGCGCCTCTGCAATCTGTTTCATTGTCTTCCCTGCACGACGCATGGAGACGATGCATTCATCCTCAGCCTGTGTCCAGAGAGGACTACGACCACGCAGATATAGGCCAGCGTGGAAAGCACGCGTAACTAGCTGAAGCCCACAACACCATAAGTCGCGGGTACAATATCGAGGATGAAGTTGAGCTTTAGGCCGTAGCAATTGGCCCGATAGCAGCATAGTCAGCGGGAGTGGAGAAGAGATCAATGACAATGGGGCTCTCTACTGCTCCCGCACGACCACGAATATGGTAAAAGTGCAGCCCAGCTCAACAGCCGATACGTTTTACACCTATTGAATGCGTAGCACAATGACTAGGTTGTTCAGCTCTGTTCGTAACACGCAGTATAAGCTCAGTATGACAAAACAAGCGTGCGATCATGCAGATCACGTTGTGGTGCGCAGATGAAGAAGAAGGAGAAGGAGAAGAGGAAGACAGCGTTGTTTATTCGAAGTTGGAAAGAACGGCATACATTATTCCTATTCGAGCATAGTAATTACTAATCAGATCATACAGTGTACTGTACTATTGCTGCAAAGTATTAACTATACATAACTCCTATACCAAGTCTATCATGCCCCCAGACCCGCCGACGCCAGAGGCTCAAAGTCATATAATATGCTCACTCAAAAGTCATCGACATTTCCTTCTCATGGCCAAATTCGTCCTCATCGTCCCACACATTCCGCCCAACCGATTTATGACCGTCAAATGCCGCTTCCTCCACTTTCCCACCACCCACGCGTGGCGAAGATGGCACAGTCCGTACTGCAAGGTCCGCTTGGCTCCATCTATGATTCAATCGCTTTTCTAGCTCATCTGTCCGCGAGCTTGGTAAGGGGGTGGTGTGCGTTCGTACTGGTGATACGGGCTCGAATGTCATAGAAAATTCGCCTTCCTCCTCGGCGGCTTCGTTTGGGTCGTGATAGTCGTGAGTGTTGTGTTTTGCAGCATCATGCTTGTGTTCGTAGTCAAGGCTACGTGAGGAAGTAGCGTGGCCGTTTCGGTATTCGTAAGTATTATTCGCTGTGCTTATAGAAGCTGGCATCGTGTCATAGCTTTTTGTACCTCGCAAATCTTGTTTCTTGCTTGGAGACGAGGGGCCGCTCGCTTGTGGTGACGACGCGCTGTTGACGGAGGAGAAGGAATTTATCCGCATTGGCGGTTGTGTAGACTTGAGCTCTTTAATCTCAATACCTTGTGCTGCAAGCTCCACAGCCTCACGCCGGATCGCTTCCACATCAAACAACACGCCGCCTGGTGAGTCATTCGCATAGTCTGCTGCTGTAGGCTCCATTGGCCTTTCTTCATAAGTCTCCCATTCTTTCTTTTGTGCCCGCTTCTGTTTACTCTTCCAAAACCATCTCTTCTTTTCTGGTTTCTCTTGCAGGTCTTTTCGTGCCTCTTCAATTTCATTGATGAGCTCTCTCTGCCTATGCTCATGGTTCTCAGGATCAGCATCCTCGATTTCGGTAAACTCGTCCGAGTCAATGGACCATCCAACTTTGCGAAGACATTTCGGCATTGCACGACGATATGCCATGTGACCAGGCACAAGCTCTGTAACGTCAAAGTTCTCGATGCCAGCATACTCGACTTTGTTCAGGCCAGCCACGCGCATGATACCACCAGCTGTGGCGCGGAACAGGTAGCCTAGTGTATTGTTAGTCTCGGGCCTCATGAACGCGTATGTTCGTGACGAGCTTACCCAAGATCCAGTCATTGGAGGCATACCCATTGACGAATCTGCCAGACACCACTGTTTGAGCTTTAAGCCAGTCTTCCTTCTTGACAACTACAGGAGACCCGAAAATATACACATTTTGGACTATACCAACGGCGCCTTTCCTGGCGAGTTCCCGGAGACAAGAGAAGATAACGCGGCTGCCAAGGGAGAAACCGACCAAAGTTATCGGACGTGATCCAAGATTGCGGTCTATAAGAGAATCGGCCATGATCAAGCCTGCCATATCTGCTCTTGCCATGGAGACGGACCATGGATTGTCAATCAGATACGCAAGTTTGGTCAGCACGACAGGCAGTGTAAGGGCCGCCATCAAACTAGTAAGAATTGTGCTGCCCAAAATTTGTTGAAGACCTTGTGTTAATGCCTAAACTTGAATCAGCTACGTCCAAACAAATCGCGGAGTTAACATACCTCGGTAGCCAGGATATTGATAGTGTCGCCCATACTCCTCAGCATTTCTGGCTCCCAAAGTACGGAAACGATATCTCCCATAATAGGATCTATCGTACTGTAAGGTAGTCGAACATCGTCGACCTTACCAGTCATCCATCCTGCTATTGTGATGACGAGATTTACCCTTCGATTGTCGAAAAGTGGTCGATATTCGAAGGTCTTGACAGATCCCATCCTCCTGCCAGCAGCCCTGAGACCGATGGTACCACCAGATACAGCACCAGTAGTTCCGATTAAAGCTGCGCCTCCGACAGAAGCTAAGAACGTGCCGCCACTTGTGACACCTATCGTTCCAAGACCTGCAATTAGACCAGCACCAATGACAGGTGCTAGAAGACCTGCAGACAAACCAATAACTAAACCTCCGCCTACTGTGGCAAGACCCATCATTACCATTTTCCGCTTCTTTGCTGCTTTCTTTCGAGACGCCATGTGCTCGACTTCCGTCAAGTCTTCCTTAAGCTCGGTATCTTGCATCTCAAGAGCATCTGTAACACGTTTCTCGAACTTGCAAATGTCAAGCCATGGAACATCCATGAAAGCGCCAACGCGTTCTAATAATACTCTCGATCGAGAGTCGTACACCGAATCGGATATCAGCAAGAGGAAGAGATCACAAAGCACAGTCCATCGTAAGTCAATATCTAATTTGTCTGTTGTCGGTAGTTGTGAGGGTGTTCGAACTTCTGGCATATCTTCCATTTCATGTTCTTCGTAGGCTGGAAGCTCATCGTTGGGGTCATGAACAGCTCCAGTTGGAAACGCTTCCGAATCCTTTTCTTTCGCCGAGTCGTCTTCGGGAGTTGAGGAGCCTTCTACCATCTCTTTTGGTTGATCCTGCTCTGACATCGGGTTTTTCACCCTGGCATTCTGCATCAAGGATGGTGTGAGATCATCAGGTTGAAGACCGTGCTCAGCCAATTGTTCAATCATGAGTTGTTCTACAAACTGTCAGCCCTGTCCTTGTATTCTCAAGACTTCTCATCGACTGACCTGCAGAATCAAGCTCCATGTGCGCATATAATCTCACCATCACTTTTTGACTCCAGAGCTGCATATTCTCTTGCGCAAAATCTATTGCTTTTCTTGCACCTCTTACTCTTTCCATTTTCTCCAAGTCTTTCACCATTATCGCAATCGCCAGCCTCACAACACCAACATATGCTATTCTCTGATTGTCTGTTAATAAATTCTTCGTCTCCTTCATCTGTGAAAGTGGATCGCGTGCTTCGAGGTCATCATCTTCTTCTGCTTCTTTGTTGCGTTTGTCGAACAAATAGGCCGTGTCTTCGTCCATACTGGTTTGTGATTTTGCATCCTCGTCTACCATTATTTTCGTGTAACCTTTAGGTCCGCTAGCTGCGGCTGATTTTGGGCCTACAGCTGTATAACCAGGAGGCGCACCTCCCTCCTCTTCATGCTCGCGAGCAACCAGTTTTCCATCATCATCGTAAACATCATACGGAGCATAGACAGGCATGTCTTGCCACACGTCGCCATCATCCTCCTGGTCTAGCTCCTCTTCAACTTGCTGGGTCAGAGCCTGATGAGAGAACTCAGATAGTGCTGTCTCTCCCGAAGCATGTTTCAGGTGATCGGAAGGTGATTCTGGTGCTTTAGGAGTGGCCGAAGGTGATATGACTGATTCTGGTGGAGGAGTCGTACTTCTGATGTCGTCGTGAATTTCCTCGCTGTTCACCACGATAATCTGGGATCCTGACCGGACCTCACTCTCGGTGGGTGTAGGTACTGGCTCCAATCGTGTCTCGTCTGGCTCTGCAATCCTTACAGTCTCCATTCTGCTATCATCCTCATCTAGAGATCCTCTTATCGTTGCTTCTCCTATATCGTGGCCATCCTCTTGTGGTGATAATTGCCTGTCAAAGTATGACCTGCTATAACTCCTGTCTCTTGCTAATGATATATCTCCAGACCCAGCTGCTTCAAATGTCATCTGTGGAGATACCTGCTCCTCGTACTCTTCGTCATGTGCTCCGTAGCTGCTGCCATGCCGTTGCAGGCTCAAGTCTCCATCTCCTAGATCACCCATTGACGTCACATTCAGCGGGTTGTGCACAATGGGAAGGTGGTATTATGGTAGCGTCATTCGAAGGCTTTCAGCGGGCGCACACCTGGAAGCGACGACAAGCTAAAGAGATGTGGGCGCAAGGAGGACACCAAATAACAAAACAAAGCGGTCGAGGGATTAATGTCTCGTAAACCTTCCGACCTTGAGCCTTGGCAATTGATACTTGCGGAGTTGAGACCACTACCCCAGAATCTCTTGGCGAAGATCTGAAATAACTTTAATGACTTTCATCTTTGTTTGTGTCTTTTCTGTAATAGACGTCGACCAAAATGCGTGGAAAGCGGTCAAAACAGTACCGCAAGCTGAGTATGCTCGCCAAAGCTTTCTCTCCGTCCTCTGCTAACTCATGCATAGTGCAGCAGTATAGCTTGCATTTTGGCTTTCGCGAGCCCTATCAAGTACTACGTATGCAGAGTACTAACTCCGAGCTATAGCAATGCTGACATTTCCTCCAGTTGACGCCGCCATTCTACAAGATGCCAAGGGTTTTAAGATGGACTTTCTGAAAGGACTCGAGAAAACGTTACATGGCGAGGTCAAGCCCAGTCAGCACTAACCATCCTAAACTCAGGCAAGCTCTAGTACTGACATTGCTTCAGTGATCACACAGTGTTGTATGCGCCATCTCTATGACGCAGAACAGAAAGACGAGGACCTCATATCCCACGCCAAAGCCTTCGAGCGTCGAAGATGTGGCCACCATGAACTCGAAAAGCCTCTGAGCACACTGGAATGTCTATCAAGCGTTGTCGACCCGAAATCAAGCAGAACCAACAAGAATTCCTATGTTGTGGCCAGTCAAGATGACACCGTCAGGGCGACCATGCGAAGAATACCAGGAGTACCACTTATCTATCTCAAGCGCAGTGTCATGATCATGGAACCTATGGCTGGAGCGACAGAAAAAGTTCGGGACAAAGAGGAGCGAGACAAATTCAGAGCAGGACTTACTGGTCGCCGTGGTGCTCCAGCAGCAAAACGAATGAGGGAGGAGGATGGCGATGACACCGGGGGAAGGCCAGTAGGCGTTGGCAACAAATTCGGCGGCAACATTATTGGTGGAGAACAAGTTGACGACCATGAAGAAGCACAGCCAGCTCAGAAGAAGCGCAAGAAGGGACCAAGCGGCCCAAATCCCATGAGTGTGAAGAAGAAAAAATCTGTTCCAGAGCAGCCAGCTAAAAAGATCACGAAAACTGCGGTGTCCGCAAGCGCGCCGATCGAGAACGAACAAACAATTGAAGCTGCACCAGTAGACACACCAGCAGACGCACCGAAGAAGAAGAGAACGAGGAAGCATAAGTCTGCCACTAAAAATACGACCACCGATGAGGTGGCTGTCACTCAGGAAGATTCGCCATGAATGTGTTCATCGAGATCTATACTTTCTTGCCTTGCTTCAGCAGATCGCTCACTTTGGGAGGCAAAACGAGCGAACTTCTATCGTTACGCTTGTAGAACTCTATCACGACGTCTGCTGTTCTACCTGGAAGATCCTCCTGGACAAAATGACCCGCTTCTGGAAAGACTTGCAGCTGGAACTTTCCTTGCATTTGACCTATCATGAGGTCTTTATCCAATCTATCTGTCCCGGCTAGTAACAACAGCTTAGCGCCCTTTCCAGCTAAAAAGTTCGAGCTAAGCCCTGTGAACCAATTCTCCCACGAGGATTGTGTGGCTAGTATTTGGTCAGTAAAAGCATGCTTGTTGGGAATTGTCAAAGTACATACTTGTAAGATCTGTTCGCCATGTCCATAATCCTGGTTGAGACTCTACAAGTAATCCTGGTGTCGAGACTGTGGCCGACTCACGATTCCGCACAGTTCTGGAGCGTACATGCCATTCCACGGCCGACTCCAGCGTAGGAAATGACGATGGTCTATTCGCGAGATACGTCTTCATGCTTTGTAGAGCTTCGATTGCTGAACCTTCTACCACATCAATGACTCCAAAACCCACGAGCTTGGAGCCAAAGATGCCATCTCGTGCGAGTCTGGTAACGACAGCACCTCCAAGACTGTGGCCGAGCAAAACCAAATTTGGCATGTCAAGCCATAGTTTTGCCTGGGTCAGGCTCACCATGGCAAGCAAGTCTTGTGATAAGGCATCTAGCGAAAAGTCGACATTCTCGCCATGTCTCGCTACAACGGATCCATGCTCTCTAGCATCTATCGACAGCACACCAGCTCTGGGCAGCCTCCGCCGCACTTCTTTGGCAAAACAAGCAAAAGACAGTCCAGAGGATCCTGCTCCGTGATGACAGACAAACAAGGGGTCTTTGGAGGGGTTGGTGGGTTGTGTTAGATAGACGTGATACTCTGCCTCTCTCTCAGGACAATCGAGATATAATTCCTGTTCAAAGTAATCTTTCCACGTGCTTGTTGTTATTGATCCTCTCTGTCCTTCGTTTGGTGCTACAATGGTCACAATAGAATCTAACGAGGAGGCTGATGAGGAAGAGTCTTCGTCTTCTTCGAATAATGGTGTTGGACCTTTTAGCTGTGCTGGTCTGGGAGGTGGCCTTGCTAGTTGGCGATGCAGGTTACTCATGCTTGTAATGCTTCAATGTTATTGTTTCAGCTTTGACTAGCAGTACTTCGCAGCGCAGTAGTGAAGTTTCATCCACGTTACAGGTGAAAACATGCCACGTGGTTTACGTCATGCAGTTTCAAACTCTCTTTGATATGCTGCTCCAGAGGCTGCATCACCATGTTGTTTGCTTCAAGCTGCTATCGCATTGTTACGCTGTTGCTGTCAACAATCCAGAGGTGTTTGCACATACTGCAAGATCGTCTTATCTCTGCTTACCTTCCTAATCTGAGTACGCGTAGTAAAGTGGCGCGGAGACGGGCCAGAACCAGTGACGCATAGTTCGCAGATCCCGCGCCTCTAGTTTACCCACCTTGCTCACCTTTTTCTGCTTGTGACCATCTTCTTGTCTCTCTTACTTCTCTACCACCTCATCCTCCATACAGTCGTCGTTCTCCATCGTCGACGTGAGCACCTGTACAGCTTCTCCTCCAGTCGATGCAATCACTCTGGGGTTCCAAGAAGAACAACGACGATCAGCCCGAAGACCACGCCGACGAAGCCTTAATAGAACAAGAACCTGCTCCAATGGCTCCTAGACCTGCCTCAAGAGAGGAGCGTGAGGGCCGTGAGCCTGACGAGCGCTCACGTCTTCTACCTCCATCAAACAACAACCCACCTCCACGTGGAGCTTATCTGGATCCAGATGACCCAGCTGTATGTTTCACGAATTACGTCTGATCGTAATTCTTCTATGACTGCTGGCTAATGCTCTCTATTCTAGGTCTCTCCTTACAATCTCTGGGCTGTTCGCTTCATTCGCTATGTCACAATCATTGCCGCTCTGATCAACTTCGTCTGGTGGATCATCCTCTTCGTTTCCGTGTTCGTTACCCCTCCTGGACTCAACACTCCTGGTTCTGGTTACACTGATTTCGCCTATATCACTCTTACAATGGGCAACTTGCTCGTCACGCTACTTTTCTTCTCCCTCCCGTCTCAGGCTCTGCGCATTTCTATGAGCATTGTCGCAGTTCTATTGGTGATTGACATGATCATCATCCTCGCTGTTTCTGAAATCCGCCACGAGGAGGGCTGGCCAGGTATCGCTTCCATCATCTGGGCCGTCCTTATCTCGCTCTGGTGCGTCATGACCGACCGCGTCGTTGCTTGGGGCAAGAAATCGGAAGAAGAACGTCTTACAGGTAGACCTGAGAGCAAGCGCTCACTCCGGGAGTGGATTGCTGCTTTCGTCGAGACTGTCATCGTCTGGGTCTTCATCGCTATTGTCGTGCTCATGACCGCTACTCTCACTCTCCGCGCTCTTGACGCAGGTCTCGAGCCTGATGGTGACCGTATTGCAGTGGATGGTGGTAAATACAGTGTTCATCTTTCTTGCGTCGGCAATGTTACCAAGAACCCTGATACTGGCTACAACAACCCTACTGTCCTTCTCGAAGCCGGAGAAGAGCCATCTGAGTACGACTTTGAGCACTGGGCTTATGCTGCTTACCAGAATGGAACCATCGATCGCTACTGCTACTGGGATCGTCCTGGATACGCTTGGTCTGACAACGCACCTTCGCCTCACTCTGCAGGCATGTCTGCCGATGCTCTTTCTGAAGCTCTAGCCGTCTCAGGAGAACAAGGTCCTTGGATTACCATCTCCCACGGTTACGGCAGCATCGTCAGCCGCATCTTCACTTCCCGCCACGTCAAGGACGTTGTTGGCACTATGCTCGTTGACCCTCTCCACGAAGATCTTCTCGGCCGTGTTGGCGACGCCTTCCGTGGTTTCAAGATCTGGGGCTTCGGTGTTATTGCACCGATTGGCATTCCCAGTCTCGGCGGTGCTATCTTCAACGGCCGTACCAGGGAAGACCGTACCTATGGTCGCTCTGTCTGGAACCAGGGCAAGTTCCTCAAGGCCAAGTTGCAGGAGAACCTTGTCGCAGACAGCTTGACCAAGAATGAAGTTTCTGCTGCTACCAACATTATCAGTGATGTTACTCCTCTTGTTGTTGTCAGCAGTGGCATTGAAGTTCGCAAGGATAAGGCGTGGAGTCAGAAGCAGGAAGATATGACGAAGAAGGGCAAGTTGATATCATTCGACATTGTCAAGAACGCGCCGCATCGTGTATGGGCTACTCTCGAGGGCAGGACAATGATGGAGAAGAGATTGAAGGAGTTGATCGCGGAGGCAGGCAAGAATGAATGGGTTCCTGAGGCGGAAAGGGTGTAAAAAGTTGACTGGGAGATGTGATGCTCGCAAATAATGAGAACAGAGTTATGTTTTTTGATACGGCCAAGCTAGATATGAGATATTGAAACTCTTTAATGGTATAGCTTGTATGATGTGTACTGTTCTATTTCTCCGTCGATGCCGGCGAACTACTTTATTGTCTGAAGACTGGCTGAGACCGCGGATAGGGTCTCCACATACATCGAATTTATGAACTTTACCTTGGTGTTTTCATTGTTCCAGGTTTTCCTACAATGGATACACCTGTAGCTACCCTTCTTCCAACCTAAAACGCGTCTGAAACATCTAACAACTTCTTGAAACACGACCTCAGAACACCACCAACAATGGAAGAACAAACCTGCTACATCTTCAAAGCCAATCTAGAGCCTCCTGCGAAGCGGCGAAAAATCTCTACCAACACTCTCGACACCACATTCGAGCTGCGAAAACGTGCATACACCACTCTATGGGCGCGCCAAGAACAACAAATACACGTACGAGACCTTGCTTTAGTGAAACCGCTCCCTTGCTCACAAATACAAGGATGTCATCCGCGAAACGAATACGCGCACACTTGAAGAGATCATCACTTTCGTGGACGCCACAACTGCAGCTCTTAACAACAACGAGAACAGTAACTCGTCGTTGCAAAAAGTGCCTACTGCTCTGATTACAACAGGTGCCGGGTCTATATCACACGACGGCCTGTTTGTACTGCTCGATAAAGCCATCACAGCGAAGGGCGACGAACAGGTTTTTATCCCGATTCAAGCTACAGATGCACCTAATCTGAAGACGCTATTGAAGAACATTAATGTGAAAGGTTGTAAGTCAGGACGACAACAAGCGCTGCACGATGACGATGGAGATGGTGAGGATGGTGGGAGAATGACGACTGCGAGGAGAAGTGATGCAAAGGGCCCGAAACTGTTGAATTATGATTTGGAGATTTTGAGGCGGGAGTGTGACGGGTATGGCGAGGGACGAAGGAGACGGGTTGTGCTTGCATTGAGGGATAGTGAAGCTTTTGACGCTGTGGTGTTGACGGACCTGTTCTTGGTGTTACAGTGAGTCGCGTCAAACTCTACGATATGGCTGACCTGATACCAATATAGTTCTTGGCTGGATCGCCTTCCAGTGACTTTACTAATCGGTATCGCAACTTCAATCGACATCTTCCACGAAAGACTACCACGAGCGGCACTGCGTTGTCTTTCCGGTCAAGCCTTTGACGTAACGAAGAGCGAGGACGTGATAGAGAGAGTTTTCGAGTGCAGTGCAGCGAATGAAGACGTTGTGCTACGCATTGGTGCTGGCTTGAGTGATGCCATATTACAACGACAAAGAGATCATGTGCAAAGCGTTGAAGCTTTCAACAGCGCTCTAAAGGTACGTCTCCTCTCCATCTCATTGAAATTGGGGCGAGCTGGTTTGCTGATGCAGATTATAGTATGCATACATGTGTCACTTCCACGGCAACCCCCTCAGTATCTTCCTAGCAGAAGACATCTCATACACCCAGCTCAACCACGACCACTTCGAAGCACTACGCACCCTCCCTTCCTTCCGCGCACACGCCGAATCCCTGCTCAACTCAAATCATACCGATCACGTCCGCCAACTCCTCCAATCAGACGAATTCCTCTTCACCTCAGCAGTCGAAGCAATAAAAGCCGGGCGCGTCCAAGTCAGCTGGCTCCTCGGCGCCATCCGCATCATTCAAAGCACTCGCACCATTCTTTCCACCAAAAGCCCCACGCTCTTCTCCTATCTGTATATTGAAGCATTGGCAGGCACACTCCTCGGCTCGCCTACGCTACGAGAATTGCTTTTGTTGCTGAAGAAAGCAAATTCAGATATGATTGCCGCTATCCTCCCTGGCATCGTCGACACACTGATCACAATGCCAGCACGAGATATTGCCATCTCACCCGACGATTTCCAAGACATCACCAACGAGCTTGAAACTCTAACAAGCAACGCAGACGCATCGCATCTCCCGCTCAAAAGCCAAATGAACCACGACTTCCTCGGAAAAGTGGCCTCGACCACAACTTGCTGGAAAGTTACGTCGCAGCAGAACGACCTCGAAGTTGCGTATTCGGATCTACTGTCTCGTCTGCATGCGTTGTTAGTGGAATACTTTGAGCAAGTGGTGGTGAGTGTGGACAGTATCTTTCTGCATGAGATATTGTTCTATGATGTGAAGGGCGCGCATCGTGATGTGTTTACGCCAAAGGTGAGGTTTGCGATTGAGAGGGCGTTGGGGACTCCGTGGGATTATTTGGGGTGTGGGTGTTGTTCGTCGAAGGTGAGTTTGAGATTGTCTGCTATTAGCACAGCATCTCCTCTGATCCATCGAATTCTGATCAAATTATTCCTCTCCTTATGCCTAATACCACCTCTTCACTTCGACCGCAATCAACTGTAAAACACACTAACCATCCCACCCACACAGGACGCACTAACACCCACCCAACCACCCACCTCAATTCTCTACCAACTGTACCTCGAAGCCGGCCTCCAAATCAACACTCACGACCTCTACACAGCGTTCCACGCGATCCTGTCCAGTGATACGGCGCCGGAAGTGCTGGAGGATGAAACGATTATAACGCTGTTTTATAGGGCGTTGGCGGAGTTGAAGTGGGTTGGGCTTGTGAGGCAGAGTCGGAGGAAGGCGGATTGTGTGACAAAAGGGGGATGGGCTGGATTGTGATGATGGGGCGAGGAGGGAGAAGGGGAAGGGAGGGGGTTGCTTGGTTCAATCTGTGATCTGTACTTAACTAAACTGTTTGCTCAGGAACTGAATGCTATTTTCAATAGCCAAGCACATCGATTGCCACTACTGAACAACTTCACGCTGCTTCTACTGACAATGCTGTATATTTGACTTGTATTGGAGATATGGAAGAGCCTGCTTCTGCATTGTCCCGTGTGGACGTTCACTCAAGGAGAAAGATCTCAACTATACCGTAAAGATGGCACTTCCAATGTCCTGATCGCGCGTCTCCTCTAAAAGGTGTACATCTTTTCACTCAAAGAGTATGGATATCCAGTGAGCTATTTCTTCCTCCGTTGCTTCTCGCTCTTCCTCCTTCCAGATCTGGTACTGTTCAAGGGAGGCTAATGCAGGAGTCATTAAAAAGTCGTCCATCACGACTGCCAACGTAGCCGGATAGTAGTCGAGTGCAGCATACTGCACAGCTCTTCTGATTTTTAAATCGTCGGGGGCTAATTCGGCTGCTCTGCACAGCACTTCTTTTACGATCTCATCGTTGTCGTGCTTCCATAATACCCGGGCAACGAATTGATGGTAGTGGAGGTCGGCAAGATATTCATCTGTATGTTTGTGGATCCAATATCCAGCCATCTCCAGTAATAAAAGAGCTTCTTTAAAGTGTGGCTGTATTACTACAGCCCGGTGAGCCTGCTCCCCAATCTGATTGCTGCTGAGTAAAGTCGCACATCGTCCGAGAGCTGCCTTAGCACCAGAGAGAGATAGACGTGCTTTGTTGAATTGACGGGACTCATGAGCGCGAGCTTTGGGCGTTGAAAGATCTCTCTCTGGACAGGGCTTATGGTCCCAGCCAAGCCACAGTATTTTGGCGACTTCAAAGAAAATCCAAGCTGCTTCGTATTGCTTTGCTGCCAGATGCTCCGACACTACCTTGTAACTGTCTTCGAACGCTGTGTCAAAGTCTTCGATGTTATCCCAAAGGTATCCAGTGAGCTTGGCAATGGCCATCTGCCTGTATGCTTTATCACTGGCACCACGAATACTGACTAGGTCGAAGGAGTGCCAATGCTTGACGAAGGGTTTCAAAAGACTACGCTCCTGGAAGGGCGGGCTGACGTGGCCACGAGTATTATTGGTGAATGACAACGTGTGCTGACGGTATACCATCGCTCGGTCTTTGTTCTGCCACCCGTGTGTTGCCACACATATGCAGAATGCCTCGAGTTGGTGATCACCAATGAGCATAATATTAAATTGTGACCACTCAGAAAGTTCTTTTTGATCTTCATCTTGGATAGACCAACGCATATCGTAGCCCTTGAAGTTAAGAATACTCCGCGATTGCTGCACGTTGAGGAAGACGGCCACGACACCAGGAATGCTGTAGGACAGAACCTCGCGCAAACTATTTGTTCGGATACCGATGCCATGAACGTGAACGAAACTGTGCGTGTGATGAATCAATTCTAGCATCTCAGCGTTGACCTGATGTGAGACGGTGAGAATTGAGCTTTCGACCCTCCTAATCATGCGATTGATTTGAAATAGGTAACTGTAGATCTACGACCAGGCTAGTGTGCGTAGGCCAATCCACGAAGACAGGTGTTACCAGGTCTCTGATCTCTCGAGGCAGATCTAGAAGGCGGAAACAACCATTGCGTGCATCTGAAGTGCTTGATGCTTTTTCCATTTTCAGAGAGAGGTAGCTTTCAACGCTACTGTAACTGAATGAGCGAGCTTCAAAGAAGTGTTGTGCAAGGTTGCAGGTGATGTGAAGACCAGCTAAGGATGGCAAGTCGCGTAGATCTGAAACACGTCTCGATGTCAAGATGGCAAACAGCGGGCTTGGCAGAAGCCTCAAAATCTCAGTTACACAAACGGAAGGATCTACCCATAGCAAACAACACAACACAACACAACACAAGGGCTAATAACAGACGCGCGCAGAAGGACGATTCGCTCGAAATCGACAAGTTGCTGTGCAACGTACACCACTGCATCGACATAGCATATTTCAAGCTCAAAAATCATTCGAGAACTACCATGTCAAGCTGGGAGGGGCACACCAAGCTGGTCAGTCGCTCGGCTCGTTCGAGAATGTGTTCTCGATTTCCCGGGTGTCGTTGTAAACGCAAAGAGAATAGGCAGTGATACAATCAGCCTCAAGAATCCAAGTCATTCCCAGAGGCGTGTACAACTCTGGTCGTCCATAATGTCCGATAAGCGTCCGATATCAGAAGCTGGGAACCCAAACAGCACGCGAGGACCGATTGAATAGCAGATCTGTCTTGGTGTGTTGAAAGATAGACCCTGCAGTATAGAGGTGCTTGAATTGAGCTGCCCTAGATTTGGGTCGAGGTCCAGCGCCGATTGCACTCACATCGCCACTACTTGCCCGTCCTTTACAACACGTAACAAATACTGTCTGTTCTAGATCAGATCAGATCAGCACTCTGCAAGGTCTTCCCACGCGAGAGTACGATGATCCAAGATGACAGAGAACAGGGATAGAAGCACAAGAAGAAGGCAAACATTGGAGGTTGCTGATCCCATCTGGAGCCGCAAACGACCTTGTGAGGATTGAAGGTCAGGTATTGTGCTGATAGAGACCGAGCTTGATCTCCATAGCTTCTGAATGAGGAGCTCAATGTGTTGTGGCAAATCTCAAAGCAGAATATCCCGACATTGTAAAATACGACGCTAGTCAGTTTTGGGACTAGCTTGCTTCGTTCACAACAACCTCTTGTTTCAGCCTTTCCTTTTGTTACACTCGCAGACTTACAATTTGACTGCGTTCTCAACGTTCGTCAATGCTTGCCTCACACTGCCGTCATCATGCCGGTACGAGCGCCCTGTCGAGCTACAAAAGACTTGTGAAACACAGCCCCCGAGACTCCGTACGAAGTCACGATGGCTAAGCTTTTCCTACATCGTATCTGCAACACGAACGAACAGGGTTCACGCCACGCACTGATCTCCCTAACGCACGTCCCTAGGCGCTTCTGCCACCGTGATCGCTTTTGATGCCGAACTCTGAGCTCCTGCGCCAAAATCTTCCGACTGGTCCGGAGATATGCATAAAGCATGTTCGTCGTATCAGATGTGGAGCGCTGCAGACATCATTACCGAAAGCGAAAGACGAGATTATGGAAGACTTCGTCTCAACTGCTCGTTTGTACAGTGATGGTGTGAGTGTAACATGGATACATCGTCAAACGGTGGATGTTTCGTCTGAACTCCGAACTCGAGATGAGGCGAAGGTGGGCTCTGGACGTTGACCAGAAGGTTTGAGATCCGAGCTTGCTTGTTGTTACTGGAAATACATATACTCTGTGATGCACCTAACATGTTATTCTACCTCAGACATTCATTCATTCGTGCTAAGAAAGATCTACAGTAGCTAGCAGGCCTAGCTTCGTTCCTCTCGTTCGTGATATATTGGAAAAGTGCTGGACACTTCCGTGACACTCGCTACTACTTAATCATGAAGTTCAACTACGTTTCTTTCGTTACTCTTATGAGTGCTGCAGGCGGTGCAGCATTGGCTGTACCTGCAGACACCACCAGTTTACCTGGCGTGCCTGGTAGGACTATTCGATAAACGAGATAGTGCATATACTGATATCTCTGTCTAGCAAGCCCCAGAAACTCATCCGCCGCATATGTGAACCCTCTTGGCGTTCAAGTACTTGCAGGATCTGCTCGCAGAATCACCAAATCAAGGTCAACCAAGACCAAAAACCCAATCAAGACAGCAAAGAAACAAGCAACAACGATAGCTAAGGCCTCCACTAGCGCGAAGTCCACTCCTCTGAGCACGAGTATTTCTTGTCCTAGCTCCAATGGAGCCAAGATTCCTCACGGCAAGGATGTCTACCAAGTTCAATGTTTCGAGGATCGCTTCGGTGGAGATATGGGAAATTCTTACGCTGCCACCTTCAGCGATTGCATCACCATCTGTACAAACACTCCAGGCTGCGAAGTAGTCTCTTATGTTCCCAGCACTTCCATTTGCTATATGAAGGACTCTGTACAGCCAGCTCAGCAAAATAGCGGTGTTTGGGGAGCACAGTTGATGTCCACGACTCCTGCAGCTACCACGAGCTCTAAGATCAAGGTTCCGAAAGTTACAGAAATAAAGAGCACAACCAGCATTAAGAGCACCTCTTCAGTAATGAAGTCAAAGTCTTCATCAAGTGTACAGACAAAGACACTAGTTACGAAAACCACGTCGGCATCATCAAAGATGAGCATCACGAAGTCTTCTGCGACAAAGTCGTCCAGTACCACCAAAGCCTCGTCCTCGAGTACCAAGAACTCGTCCTCGAAGACCTCAGCAAAGGTCAGTAGTGCAATTCCTTTCTTGCCCTCTTCTACATTAAGCATCGTCATATCCCTGCCACTACCTTCTGCGATCTTCTCTTCTACGACCTCTTGGGCTTCGACAAGCTCAACAAATTCTTCATCTTCATCTTGGTCCGCCTCGGTCACCACGAGCGCATCGACTTTATCTCTGGATTCAACCACATCGAGCATTCTCGAGGAAGAGCCTAGCATGACTTCCGCCCAGGCAACTACGACCTCTACATCCATTTCTTCCAATTCGAGCACTTCTGCTCCTGCCACATCAACTTCCACAACGGCCACGTCTACGACGTCGGCATTCTTACTATCGACCTCTTCCTCGTCGACTTCTTCCTCGTCGACTTCTTCCTCGTCGACCTCTTCTTCATTCTTTTTATCGTCTTCTTTGTCACTGGCCACACCAACTTCATCATCTGGTCTTACGACATCCTCTGCTTTGACGAGCTCGTCAATTGATACCGCTTCATCCACGTCCTCTTCCACGTTGTCTCTCACATCGTCTTCTTATTCTTCTTCTTCCTCCTCCAGTAGCTCACAATCAAGTCCACAGACATCCAGCACCACTAGCGCCAAGTCTCCTTTCCAGACCGCTGTGGTTCAGAAGAAGATGACTACCACTCAGAACAAGCGCGGGCTTGCCTATAATGACCCTTCTCTGACATACCTCTTCGGTGGCGCCGACTCACAGGTCACCTGGCAATACGACTGGTCCCAGAATACGTGCAACAACGCTAACCCCGACTTCCAATGTTTGCCCATGCTTTGGTCTGACTCCGCACCTCTCACCGCAACTTGGGACGCAAACGTTCGTGCCGCCGTTAAAGCTGGTGTAACTGCTGTTCTTGGCTTCAACGAGCCAGACTACTATGAGCAAGCAAACATGACGCCCAAACAAGCAGCCAAGTCCTGGATCGAATACATGCAACCCTATGCCCACATGGTGCAGCTTGGTGGACCAGCTGTTACAGGCCAGCCAAGCGGACTAGTATGGCTACAAGACTTCTACGGTAACCTGACGCATCTGAACGCAACTGCATTCCCAGATTTCCAGCCTGTGCATTGGTATGATCAGGCATGGAATGTAGGATGGTTCAAAATCTTTATCACGGAAGCTTACCAGCAGACGCAAGTCCCAATCTGGGTCACTGAGTTTGAAGGCTTCGGTACAGACGCCCAGCAAGCGACATTCTTGGAGACCGTCACTCCGTGGTTGGATTCGAATGAGTGGATTGGTGGATATGCATATTTTGGTGTCTTTAACTCGATGTTGATCAACAACAATGGTACTGGCAATAACACTAGTGGGTGGCCACAGTTGAGTGGTGTGGGAGATGCTTTTGATGGATATTACAGTAAGGTTGTTCCTGCTTCTATGCAGTGAACATGTATTGGTTTCGGCTTGGGTTTTTTCGTATACAGGCTAGCATAAAATAAAGGGACGGAACATGAGTATATATGAGGTGTTTTTGTGTCACGTTTGACATTGAAATGGGCACATTTGTCAGTTTATGAGAATACATGTATATGCGGCATTATTGGTCAAGGAGTTTTGAAGACTTGAAAGATAATATACGATAATCATTCTCTTTACATCAAAGGTTTTCATGCATGTAAGCAATCGAAGAACAGGGCAGAGAGTTGGCCTAGCAGGTTGTGCGTTGCATGAGGGGACGATGTCCGTCTTCGATGTGGCGAAGGCTCCGGCAGCTCCCAACCAATCGCATTGATCCAGGCTGCTCCTGCCGTATTCAGCCAAAACTAGGCCATTTATAGACAGCGCAACCGAGCGATGTGAGTGCGGAACCCCAAATGTCGTCAGGTTTGCCATGTCTCTCATGACTTTTGCATGTTCCCTGCCTTTTGACGACCGCTCGTCATCGAAAAAATCTAGTGCCACGGCACCTTAAACGTTGCCCCTCATCTCGGTCAAAGCAGCCAACAGGACGACTGCATTAGGCCCCCGGTGGTGCATCATGTGATGCTACCTTCGTACTGTATACATCATGGGCGTGTGGAGTGACTTTTGTTACTCAGGGCAAGGCGTGGCTATGTGCCTGACCCCGCCTCCGTGGCGACCGATGCGAGATTCAAGATGAGATCAGATGATGCTTGTTACTGAGGTAATTGTAATACCTTTGCCATTGTGTGCCTCTGTCAATAACCCTCTTTGCCATACGTTTGTGCTTTCATACACTTTGTACGACCTTCTTCTACTCTTCTACAACTATTATACTCCTCTGTTGCAATGGAAAACATCACTTTTACCCTCAAGATGCTCCTCTCACCACCTTCATTGGCCATACTCCTATTCGGTGCCGCCATTCTCCTTGTCTGTCAATTCATTGCCAGAGTCTTGACACGGACCGCCAAAAGACGTGATGTCGAAGCACCTGCCAGTCCCCAACTCAAATCCACGATCCAAGAGAAGGTTCCTACCACCACATCCCTTCAAGAGTCCGAACGACCAAAGCACTCTCCCTCCGAAACTCGTCGACTGAAGCACTACAAGAATCTCTACCACAAAGTCCAGAACCTCGAACAACATCCTAAAATTCTCGAAGCCGCTCGCACAGAACTCATCGCCCTCCTTTCTTCCACCACATCCACCGCACTTCAGACCAAGTCTACCAATATCTTTGCCATCGACACGTACTCTCGGTCTGCCCTAGAAACCTACCTTCAAAACGACAATGACACCTCCACTACTGCATTCGAAGCATACATTGCTCGCCGGCGTGCCGGTTCACCCCGCGAGATGTTCAGCGACATTGAAGAAGCCAAATGGTGGCTCAAGAACGCTGCTCCAGTGAAATATGTGGACGGTTCGTGGCTGGGCCATATCAATAAAATTACCACACCCTTTCCTTTACGGCCAATCACCAAAGACGCATGGCAGGTCATGTCTGAAGAATTGGGTGACGGTGATCTAGCAAAGAATCACGTTTTCGTGTACGAAGATCTTATGCGTGAGATTGGCGAGACTGAGGTGCCTGCTGGTGATGCTGAAGATTTCATACACCCGCGGCATGAGCTTGACGAGTTAAGAGTCTGGCGAGCTGCTGTTGCGCAGTTGTTGGTTTCGCTGTTTGCGCACGACTTTTTACCAGAGAGTCTTGGGTTTAATATGGCGTACGAGGGATTGCCCTTACATTTGATGAAGACTGTTGAAGAGCTGAGAGAATTGAAACTGAATGGCTACTACTTCGTGTTACACATCAGCATCGACAACGCAGATTCCGGACACTCGAAAATGGCCACAGAAGCTGTCACCAAGTACATTGAATACGTCCGCGCCACAACTGGCAGTGAAGAAGAAGTACAAAAAGCGTGGCGACGTGTCCAAGCCGGCTTCATGCTCGCAGAAGGTCTACCCACGACACCCGAAGCACCATCACTGAAAAAGTCAGCCGAAGAGTCCTTCCCACGCAACGACCTTGAACGCCGCGTCGTCGAAGTCTTCGCAGCCAAGGCACCTGTAGCACATAAACTGCACTGTTCCAGCAAGCTCAAGATTGGTCGGCAAACGCTCGTCGACTGGCTCGATCCGAGTATCTTCAGCTCGAGCAAGCAGTGGCAGATGGATTTCCTTGATGACCTCGCAGACTGCAAACCGTGGATCAAGAAAGGCGATGCCGATGGTAGTAAGCTCGTCCAGGAAATGAGCTGGGGTGGCCGCATGTTTGGCTCTTTCACTGAAGGCGAAATGATCATTCTCAAAAACTGGGTCAACGCACTACCAGATGATCGACCATCGGTTTATTGCAATTTCACCGGCAGGACTGAAGAGGAAGCACTGACTAACAATCTGCACGATATCACAATCGACTATCCCGTGCTCGACCAATCCGTCGATGCTAACCTGCAATCTCTTTTCTCTTTAACGACCAACGACCTCAGCACCACGCACACCCACCACACCGACCCCCTCCCCTCCCTCAAACCAACCAACCCCAACACATCCCACCACGCCCATTTCGGCAGCGCAGTCGACATCACGCGTCTCGTTCCCTTATGGTTCGCCTCCCCCGCGCTCCTCGAATCCTTCGTCAACGTCCCCGCCAAAGTGTCAAACAGGCTCGGCTCGGCAGTCGTGCGTTTGCTGCGCGCTCAGACGGGGTTTGCGGAGGAAGGCGACGGGGTTGCTGGTATGGACGAGGTTGTGCGCGGCGAGAATGGGGGCGTTGTTGGGCTTGTGGAATTGGGGTTGGAGATGTTACGTAGGAGGAGTGAGGGTGTGGGGATGATGACGTTGAAGGAAGTGTTACAGGATGCGAGGGCGAAGGGGGCAAGGGAGGAAGTGGAGTTTGCGGAGTTAATGTTGCACGCGAGTATGCGCCCGATGAGGTACGGGGATGTGTTGCTGGGGATGACGGCAGCGTTCGTGGAGTTGCACGAGCATATTGTCGCTGCGAAGATGGATGTGCTGAGCGATAAGAGTCGTGCTGTTCTTGCTGCTATTGCGGGGAGGGAGAGGGCGAGTTCGGAGATTTGTATGCGGGAGATTGAGGGGCATGCGGATGTAGGGAGGTTGAGAGAATATCAGGTTGGGTTGGATGTTGCGAGGAGGAGGATTGCGGCATGCTTTCCTGCTGCTTGATGAGTGTAAGGGCAGATTGTAAATTGGACAGAAGAATTCTGCTTGTATAGTCTTAAAACAAAAAGGGCAGGGAAGATATCTTAATGGATTCGCCACTCTTATCATTATAAAACTGAAGGTTACCTTACGTGGAAGCTTCTATTGTGCTTGTATGCTCAATCTCACGGGAGGCACACGATAAATGCCAAAGGAAAGGAAAGGCATAACCGAAGCTCTGGTGAAGTAAGTCGGGAGGGTGTCAGCACATTGCATTTCCCAAACTCATCCCTCCAATGAGTGGATCGTGGCATGATATGATATGGTGTGACCTCGCCACAAACAAGAACCAAGAACCGATTCATTGCCTCTCGTGAAAGTATCATCTCTAGCGCCTCGCACCAGCACTCATACCGGAAAGAGAAAGGGAACTCTATCGTATAACTCTTTGCAGCCATGTACACACTCTCTAACCATAATCCAAGACACACCCTATAGCAGACATCCATCAGCAAACAACCAACAATCGCCATTCGAAAATCATAGGCTTCGTCAATAATACAGATACGTTGACATACTCAATACACTAGTCGACACGTTCAAGAACCAGAAACAGAAATGTTCCGACTTTTCAATTTCGTCCATCCGCTTCCACTTCCTGCTACTATAGTTCTTGCCGCGCCAGCAGTGCCATCTCCAGCAGCAGTAATATCTTGTGTCATCTTCACACCATCCTCGTGAGCACCACTTTCGTCATCAAGCAGCTCCCATTCGAGCCCGGACATGTCGTTTAGCAGTGCCGCTTTGAGCTTATCGATGAATTCGGTTGGGGATGCGTATTTCCAGTCTTCATGTGCCGTAGTGGAGGTTGTGGTAGTGAAGGAATACGCACTACGCAGGAAAGTGTGAGTGGTAGCGTGGGAGAGGACACCGAATGTCGGTGCTGGTGCTGGTACTGCTGCTGGTTTTGTGGTGGTATTGCTGGGACTAGATCGTTGTACCGAGTCGCCTTTGAGCGGCAAATATGGCTGCACTGGCGCTGGCGAACGATTTTGGCTTGACGCAACGATAAACAGTGACCATAGATTCTGACCAATAGCACAGATATCCTCCCAGCTCTCCTCTGCTACAAGCAAGCCTTGTGTTCGACAAAGCCAAGCGATGTCCCATGCGAACAGTGCCAGGCCCTCTACCTGCAGCGAGTATAGTGCTGAGTCTTCACGCGCAATCTGTGACAGTTTCTTGTCCAGAAAAAGCGGTCGTGGTCGTGGGAGGTTCTTCCGTTTTGCGGCGTGTTCGAGCTGGCGCGATGCTGAGAGGCTCGTGGAGGTATGATGGTATTGTAGCATAGCGCTTCGTTCTTGGTCGTTGAGAGCGAGATAGGATGAGGGTATTGAGAAGATACTTGGTATTGAGCGGTCTTTAGATGGAAGTACTAGTTCTGCTGGCAGACGGATGCCGAGGTAGTGGCATGCATTGCTAACGAGGTGGACGGCATTGTTTATGGATGAGGATAGTTCTTTTGGATTGGCGTGGTTCAAGTCGCGGAGGTCGATGAGAGGGAGGCCGGATATGGTATGGGTGGGTTTGGAAGGAGGCTCTTCGTCGGATCTAGCACTGGTCTCCTGTACGCTGGCGAGAATAGCGGCTTGTTTGCAAAGGTAGCCTCGCGCGGTGACGATGTGTCTGTAAACTTTGGCGTGACGGGTCGTGAGGTTCTTTATAGATTTCTCCACAGGGTCGATCGAGGTGTCCTTGGTGTGCTTGAATTGCTCTCTGGCTTTTGCGAGGTCTTGCCGTTGTCTAGTTGTAACTGCCTTCTGATCCGCTACTTGCTTCTTGTAAGAGTCAATCCGTGTTCGCAGGATGTCATTCTGTTCCATGATACGATCTATTCGTCTTTGGGTTTCCTGCGCTTCTTCGATGGAGATGGTGTGGGTCAGCTTCTCTGCGGACTTCTTGGCTGGCTCTATGGTTGTCTTTCCCCCGACTTTTGCTTCAGATACCACAGCCTCGACTTGCCTCGACAACGAGCCTTTTGACAGAAGTGTGGTGGCATATTGTACACGTAGTGGATACAGTATACTTCGGGCACATGCTGGGCAGTGTAGTCCAGGCTCTCCTGCGATATGGTTGGCACAGATGTCACACTCCATCTTTGCTGGATATCGTTGTTGTTTCAAATTCCGAGGCTGGCGGCCTCATCCAACCATTCGAGGAGAGGGTTCTCGGATGTCTCACCAGTATCCGGGAATGGTGACAAGACATCGCTATAACATTGGAAGGACACAGAGGATGTGTAGTGTAGATAGCAGACTCGGTTGCATGACCTGGATGATGATGATTTGTAGTGGCGATATAAAAGACTTGGCGGCCACGTGACCACGCGAACGTGTTTCATCGCGATCGTTTCAGAGTTGGCCCTCTGCATCGACCACAGCTGCAAGATGAACATCACGTCTCCAGCCGATGCTGGTGAGCACCGTCCAAGTACACCTCCAGCGCAGACGGATGACCTCCCGACATCACCCTTGACGTCGAAGGCGGACGAGAAGCTTGACGACAAGCAAGGTGATAAGCGTGTTGATAATTCGAACGTCATGGAGTCAGCACAACCAAATGAGGATGAGCAGCCATCAGACAGCGAGTTTCGAGACTTTGACTGGGATGACTTGCAAGATCGTTATGCAAAAGAGATGGAAGCTCAAACACAAACAGAGCACAAGATACGAGAGGAGTTCGATCAGCTTATGGCGGTGTGTGAACTAGCCATCAGAGCGTAATATTCATGCTAACAACAATATAGTTCTATCAGATCTGGCAGCAGATACCTCAGATCCAAGAACAAGAGCGGTGTGCTAAGAGGTGAGCTCAAAGGCAATCTGAAAGGTAAATTCCAAAGCTAACTATGTCACAGACTTCGCACACGCGTTGCATTTGTTGAGATGCAAGAAATGGAGCTTGAAAAGCAGCAGAAACATCGTAAGCACTATCATATCTCCCGTTAACATGCCTGTGCTGATTCAGGAATAGATGAAAAAGTTATGCTAGCTTTCAAGAGTGCGCTTGAGATGCTCAAACCTGAGCATTGAGCAATCAGAGTGACTCATGAGTAGATGCTCAAGCATTGTGTGACTCCACCACAGAGCTTGGAGCTGCCGATACTGTCGATTCCACCACCAACGCTCGATTTCATTTGTCAGCACAACACCTAGGACGACTAGCCAACGCCGCTTCTGCAACAATTACAGGTCTTGGGCGGCAAATTCAAAGACTGAGACCATCTCTTGCCGAGTGTGTCATATTGTGACACATCTGTTCTTTGAAGATAGCCCAAGCTCGCTCTAGAGTATAGCGAATATCTTTACGCCCGAATAACAATAGGTGAGTTAGCACTTCATGTCTTTGGACTGAGCTATACTTATTTCAAGCGGCTTCTTGCTGAACTTATTCCTTGCGGATCAACCAACTGAGCTCCTTTGCCTGCTCCTCTGTCGCCCACTCGCTCAGAATCTCCGGTGTCATAAAGTCATGATCACTGAACTCGAAACCAGGTACGACAGTCTCAGAAATGAGCAGACCGTCACTGCTGGAACCTCCTTTATCAGGTAACAAATAGCTTGCCTTGAATATACCACCATCCACAATCCACTGAAGTTTTTCACCTTTTGCAATGTCGTGACCGACTACGAACGTCTCTATCCTTGCCTTCTTACCCTCTTGCGGATGTAACAGGATATATCTTCCGCGTCCGCTGTGCAATGTGTGGACAGTTCTGCCCAAGTTGCGGTGGAACGACCCCTGTGGACTGTGAAGAATCATCAGCAAGACGTCATTGCGATTTAGTTCTGCCCTACCCCATCTCATATATCAGGGTGCGTATCCCCTCGATAATAATCAACACTGTAGGTTCTATTATTCCCGTCACTATATCTTACAGTCCTTCTTATAGAGATCATCCTTATGTCTAGGACGGTTTTATAGCTTACTTCAGGTTGTGGAGACTGCTGCGAGTACCTTTGATTTAAAACTGCTCGCGCACACGCTGACTTCTGAGACGGGATAGGGCACAACATGCAACATACCTCTTTTGTGTGATCAGATAATGAATTGTTGTTGATGCATTTCTAGTCGAGTCTTGGCCTTCCTCCTTCCGCTTTGACTCAAAAGGATTAGGGATTCGGAGTTGATCTCGATCTGTCTCTACGAAATAGCCGCCCTCGACGTGGCTCTGGAAATTTAAGAGCTCTATAGTCTTCTTGGTTCTGGGATTTTCCTCATTCACCTGCCCTACAGGAAATGCTGGACGTAGAGGCTCTTTGAGATTTTTCTCACAGGTAGACATATTGGAAGAAATTATTGAAGGCGCTCGGGGGTTTGGTTCTTGATACTATCAGATTCAATATTTTGGCAGCTTCAGGCTTCAGATTGATCTCACAAATAGCTGAACGGAAAAACGAAGTGAAGGTCAATTGCAGAACAAAGTATGTGGTGAATTTCAAGGCTAAACCCCTTTAGGTCGACCCCACAATTGGCTCTCAAGAAAAAAAGCTGCCTCTGTGAATAATAAATCTTCTCTTGCCCCTCGTGTGCGCTTCTTCTATTACATCTCCAACCTCTTTTTCCTTACACAACTACCATACAACATGTCTGACGAAGTCTACGACGGTGCCATCGGCATTGATTTGGGAACCGTGCGTTAATCCGATTTGCGCGCAATTTTTCAAGACCTAACACAAAATTTAGACCTACTCTTGCGTTGCCAACTATGAAGGATCCAACGTCGAGATCAGTGCGTCCACCTTCAGTATCGACCTAGAAGAACAAGATTAACACATCGTAGTTGCCAACGAGCAAGGATCTTTCACTACCCCTTCTTTCGTCTCTTTCACCGCTGAGGAGCGTCTGATCGGTGAGGCCGCTAAGAACCAGGCCGCCATGAACCCCAGAAACACAGTCTTCGATGTCAAGCGTCTTATCGGTAGGAATTTCGGTGACGAGACCGTCAAGAAGGATATCGAGTCGTGGCCATTCAAGGTCGTTGAGCAGGGCAGCGCCCCTATGGTCGAGGTTGAGTACCTTGGTGAGAGGAAGACTTTCTCTCCCCAGGAGATCTCTGCCATGATCCTCGGAAAGGTGTGTAGAAGCGGCGGCCAAGCCACAGCGCAGAGATCCTGACACAACGCCACAGATGAAGGAGGTTGCTGAGATCAAGCTCGGCAAGAAGGTCACCAAGGCCGTCATCACAGTTCCCGCTTACTTCAACGACAACCAGAGGCAAGCGACCAAGGATGCTGGTGCCATCGCTGGCCTCAACGTTCTCCGTATCATCAACGAGCCCACTGCCGCTGCTATTGCTTACGGTCTTGGTGCTGGAAAGACTGAGAAGGAGCGCAATGTCCTCATCTACGATCTCGGTGGTGGTACTTTCGATGTGTCTCTTTTGCACATCCAGGGTGGTGTCTTCACTGTCAAGGCTACCGCTGGTGACACTCACTTGGGTGGTCAAGAGTATGTCGCGCCGATTTTATATCTAGGACTTGCTGTTTCCGCTCCATCACTAACACTATTCTAGCTTCGATACCAACCTCCTCGAGCACTTCAAGAAGGAATTCGCACGCAAAACCAAGAAGGGTTAGTGGAAGATATCTTTTTTTGCGCCAACCTCGACCAATACTGACTTACGACACTTGTAGACATGTCCAACGACCCCCGTGCTCTCCGTCGTCTCCGAACTGCTTGCGAGCGTGCGAAGAGGACTCTCTCCACCGGTACTCAGACCACCGTCGAAATTGACTCCCTATTCGACGGTGAGGACTTCAATGCTACTATCACCCGTGCTCGTTTCGAGGAGCTCAACGCTAAGGCATTCAACGGTACCATCACACCTGTTGAGCGGGTATTGAAGGATGCCAGCATCGACAAGAGCAAGGTTGACGAAATCGTGCTTGTTGGTGGTTCTACCCGTATTCCCCGCATTCAGAAGCTCCTCAGTGACTTCTTCAACGGCAAGAAGCTTGAGAAGAGCATCAACCCCGATGAGGCTGTTGCCTACGGTGCCGCTGTTCAGGCCGGTATTTTGTCCGGAAAGGCTACCTCTGAGGACACTGCCGATCTCCTACTCCTCGATGTTATTCCTTTGTCTCTCGGTGTTGCCATGGAAGGTAAAATCTACCTTCTGTCTCTCGGTGGTTCTATTGAAGTTAACATTAAATTTTCAGGCAACATCTTTGCACCGGTCGTGCCCCGTGGTACCACTGTGCCCACCCTTAAGAGTACGTAGTAGCCATTTGCCGATTCTCTGGTTCATTTGCTAACGATTTCTGCAGAGAGGTTAGTTCTTCTATCTTCAGCTCTCAAGCTTTGTTTTATTTTTCCCTCATCTTCTACCATTTCGTATCTTGCTTGCTTTGTGATTCAGAAAGGAAGAGACGTTTTACGCCTCGGACTTTCGTTTTCCTTTTCTTCTTGTGAGTCGTTTCTGCGGAACATCTCTACTGGATTCTCTGGATTCTCTGGATTCCCTGGATGTACCACAATTTGCCACGCCGGACTTCCCAGCCTGGTATTCTGCACTGGCCCCTTCTTTCGGCAAGGATACTCCTCCATTCTGCCAAACTTGGATGCTTCTTCAACATGAGAACGTATATCTCCACATTCGCCAGCAGTATCCCACGCCAAAGACTCCAATGACGCTTCAAGATGGAAATGGAGAGTTGAAGAGCTTGGAGGAGACCAGGGCAAAAAGCAAAGACGCTACATTAGCGAGCTTGACCAGAACAGAATTGTCTAAGAAAAGCTGGGCGGACAAAACGCTGTTCGATCGGAAATAGCCGAAACATCTGTGGCTGAGATGTTCTGTCTTCGACCTACGAGCATACCCAACTGCGCCTGGCCATTACTATTGTGGAATACGCCGAGTTCTCACCAGCTCATCGACCTGTCACAGCTTCAATATAGCTGACGTGATAACTGGGAATAGTACGACATACATCAGCATCAGCAAGTGCTGTGCGTTGTGCCTCACCACTTTCTTGGATTTTGCGATTACTACAGTTAGCCCAGATTCTCAACGTTCGTCTTTGGGATCCATGCAAGGTCATCAAATCTCGGCTTTGTTGAATTGGATGTGTGAGAAGTTGCTCGAACTTACTGGATCTCTCTCCATCCGAGAATGTCACATCCTGACTACACCTCGGGAGAGATGTCTTGCACAGATTGCCTCTTGGTCGGCGTGTGGAACTCAGCATGCCTCTCAACCAGTCTCGGCGCACCTAATCTCGGCGCGACCTCCATTGCATTTTCACAGCATGTAACCTGGAACTCCGAATACCTGCGGCTCTTCTCTATTCGGGGACTTTCTGATCTGTCTTTTCTATTGATTGCTTTCCTTCGTTGTCATTCTTTTTCGTGCCACTCATTTCTTTTCTTTACTCGAAGATTTCGCTCCCTTTACCCTGTCGATTTGGTAGACCAATTCACTAACATATCATCATTAGGACTTTCACTACAGTTAGTAAACTACATTTACTCTCATTGACTATATGCTAACAGAACACTTCAAAGGTTGCTGACAATCAAGTAAGGAACAATGTTATAATCCACAATATCACAACATTTACTAACATGCTTCACAGTCCACTGTCCAATTCCCAGTGTAAATATGCACCACAACAAGCAAGCAAGCCTGTTACTGACAATTTTTAGGTTCCAGGGTGAACGTGTCAACTGCGAAGACAACACCTCTCTCGGAGAGTTCACTCTTGCACCCATTCCCGCCATGCGTGCTGGTGAGGCCGTGCTAGAGGTCATCTTCGAGGTCGACGTCAACGGTATTCTCAAGGTTACTGCCAGCGAGAAGACCTCCGGCCGCAGCGCCAACATCACCATCAGCAACACCGTCGGTAAGCTGTCATCCTCAGAGATTGAGGACATGGTCAACGACGCCGCCAAGTTCAAGAGCAGCGACGAGGCATTCAGCAAGAGGCACGAGGCCAGACAACAACTCGAGGCATACGTTTCTCGCGTTGAGGAGCAGATTTCCGACCCAACTCTGTCGATGAAGCTCAAGCGTGGACAAAAGGAGAAGATTGAGCAGTCACTCAGCGACGCCATGGCCCAACTCGAGGTTGAGGACTCATCCGCCGAGGACTTGAAGAAGAGCGAGATTGCCATCAAGCGTCTCATGACAAGGGCTATGTACTCCAGGTAGATGTGGTAAATTTATGTGGAGGAATGGTTGGAAGGGCGAAGGTGTTCTAATTTTCTTCTTCTGGATGGCAAAAAGTAGAGTCTATTGCGCTGATATGGGAACATCAAGCAGATCTGGTTATGATCTCTGCATCTGTTCGGCGTTCTCAAGATGGGTTTGATAGCAGCGCGTCAGATCAATCAAATGATTTGAGTTGTTGAAGACATGAACCTTCTCGTGTTCTACGTGACTGCTATGCTTTTACTACTGTGTTGTCAAGTGTCTTTGCTCTGCTTCTATCCAGTGTCTACGAGCGCCCTTGTGTATAGTCTTCTTCTCGTCGTGTTCGTCCAATGTGGTAAATTGATTGGATTTAGAGTTTTGCCCTGATACCTGATCGCGCGTCTCGCGTCTTGACCTTTCCAACAACACCATCCTCGATATCACGAATCAATGGCCGACTTCTTCAACAACAAGGCTCGTCTTGCTGCAGCCAAGGAGAAAGCAGCCTCTGCGTCTTCTTCAAAGTCCGCGGCCAAGGATGAAGATGCACAACGCTTACAACCTTGGGTTGAGAAATAGTATGTTCATCTTGATACCTCCCCATGCCTCATACTTCTCTCAATATTATATGCTAATGCTCTGTGCTTTCCAATTACAGCCGACCCAAGACTCTCGCCGACGTGACATCTCAAGATCACACCACAGTCCTCCTCCAACGCACCCTCCACGCACCAAACCTCCCTCATCTCCTGTTTTACGGTCCTCCCGGTACTGGAAAAACAAGTACAGTCCTCGCTCTATCAAAGCAACTCTTCGGTCCCCTCCTCTTCCGCTCCCGAGTTCTCGAGCTCAACGCCTCAGACGAACGCGGTATCTCCATCGTCCGTACCAAGATAAAAGACTTTGCGCGTCAACAGCTCAGTGGTCTTCCTCCAGGAAAAGAGGGTGAGGAGTATCGCCTGAAATATCCTTGTCCTCCGTTCAAGATCATCGTGTTGGATGAAGCAGACAGCATGACACAAGATGCACAAAGTGCTCTGCGCAGGACGATGGAGACTTATTCGAGGATTACAAGATTCTGTCTGATCTGTAATTACGTCACAAGGATTATCGATCCGCTGGCGAGTAGGTGCAGCAAGTTCCGATTCAAGAGCTTGGATAGTACAGATGCGAAGAAGAGGGTGGAGGAGATCGCCGAGAAAGAGGGCGTGAAGATGGAGGATAGCGCTAGTGATACGTTGGTGAAGTGTGCAGAGGGTGATTTGCGAAGGGCAATCACGTATCTGCAAAGTGCGGCAAGATTAGTTAATGCAGGCGCAGCAGAACCAGCCAGCGGACTGACTAAAAGAGGCAAGAAGAGAAAAGCAGTGGAGGATGAAGAGGATGCGGCTGCCGATGGTGAAGCGATGGACGTTGATGGAGCACCGAAACCTGCACGCAGCCAGCAGATCACGATACGGATGATTGAGGAGATTGCCGGTGTCATTCCATCACCTGTGATCAACAATCTGCTCTCTGCTGTTCTTCCGTCGCAATCCAAATCGACCAACAAAACTCCCTACGACCTCATATCACGCGCAGTCACTGATTTGGTTGCTGATGGCTGGTCTGCGACACAGCTTCTGGGTCAATTGTACAATTCGATTGTGTTTGACGAGACGACCGTGGGCGTGACGGACAAAGGGAAAAATAAAGTGCTAGGTGTGTTCAGTGAGGCAGATCGGAGGTTAGTGGATGGAGCGGATGAGGAGCTGGTAATGCTGGATCTGTGTTTGCGTGTGAGAGGTGCTCTGGATGAGGCTTCGAATTAAGTGTGACAATCTACGAAATCGTGGATGGTCACTTCTAGGGAAATACCAACAGGGCATGAACCCCACTGCCGCTGTAGTCAAGCGAAAGATAAGCGGATATCAATGATGATATGAAACATAAGATGAGCTATCTCATCAGGTGATGCCTCAGGAGAGGAGTCTCAGACCCCCTCCCGAAAGATCGAAGTATCAAGAACATCTGCAGGCACTGTAGACAGAATATGGAGATTGTGTATCAGCAGGCATGGTCGAAGCACCAAGCCCAGTACATTCACTCAACTGATGAAGTGAACTCGGTCGCGTTGTCCCACATTAACAGGTCCTTGCCTGAAAGATTGCCTGAAAGAACAAGAAATAGGTAAGGGGGAAGGAAACACGAGCTCGCTGAAACAGCTCAAAAACAGCTCTTAAATTCTCAAGCCCTCGAGATGAGAACTAAATTGCGATTAAGCGAAGTGAAATCCACCTCCGGTACTAGTACCTGGTACTCTGCGCACCTTTTATAACTTTGACTTGCATACTCAATTACATGTAAGGACGCCGGACTTCGAAGCTTACCCCTAGAATGCACCTCATCATGACATTTGAAGCATGCCTACCATGGCTGCGACCGAAGTTGCTTTGAGGCAACGTATGATCAACGAGGTGATGCGGCGGAGTCCGGCTCGTGGTTTTACTGGGCCTAAGGCCATTAAATCTGAACTTGTCCGGACGAGTTGATGAGCCATATTTACAAGAACGAAGGCGCCAATGCATACGTCACGATCATGCAGGCTGCTTTCTCCTGCATGGAGAATGGCACACGGCATTCTACCATCTAGCAGACATCACGTCTGAATTGGGCCTGAGGCCAATCTTGAGCCTGAAGTTATGGACACGGATGGCCCTGTCACCGCTTACTGAAAGTACAAGGGTAGACTTGCGAAGCGCCACCACATCAAATCGTCGGGGGCACCTGCACCATATTCGCTTCTCTCACCACCGCCTTCATACTCCGATCTTCCCCAGCCAGATCCGCCGGCGTACGCGTAGTCGACAAATACCATCTTGGCTAATCGTCGCCGTTCGAAGTCGCCATGCCTCCTCCCCGTTGCTCGGAGGAGAACATGAGTGTCTCGGATCAACTGGACGAGACAACTGAGATTGGAGGTAATTTCGTGGCTGAGGTGGCGCATTGGTCGCGTGGTAGACGACAATGAGTCTTCGTAGTCAGTGACGAGATGGGTTTACCATCAGGCACGATACAATTTGGAAACTGAATCGTCAAGCCCTCGAGATGTGAGTGATTGAATATAGGTAGACATGGGAAAAACTGTCATGATAATTTGAAGGTTTTAACACTGACCTACTAGCGTTATTCAATAAGCAGACGACTCTACCATCTCCTACGGCTTTTCGCAAGAAGTATGGATCAGATGCCAAATCCAAGTTTTTCTCGGTTTCTGATATCAAGGTCTTCGGCTCACGAGAGTTCGGGCTATACAAATAGATCAAGACAATACGATCAGACGCGTTCATTTCCTCGCTCACCATACAGAATCACAGTTTCATAGCGTTGCATCAATGGATATGGCTATTCTACTCGATAAGATTTGGAACTTCACACGACCAGCAACCAAAACTACTACGAACGGAAGCAGTCACGTTCTGATATTGAGAAGGGGGTGGGAGAGCTAGCATACTGAGTGTCCTTGAATGCGCCAGTGCAGTGTGTTAATGCCACTGTCAGCTGGGAAAAGCAAGAATAAGATGCAGTTACGCATCGCGAAAACACCAGTATGAAAACTTTGAGAGGGATCGTCTGCGAGAAAAGCACAATACCCGGTTGAATGACAATAGCAAGGTCTCTAAGTGTGTTTCAGCATGATCTTCGTTGAACCATTGACGGTGTGCAATGAAGGCTTTTCGCTGTATTCCGCGCGTTTCATAGTCTCCTAATCTTCTCTTGCACAACCAGCCGTGATGATTCCTCCCTCTTCTGGCATGACATGCGTGTTCCTTCACGACTCCTGCAGCGATGCCTGAGACAAAGCGCCAGCCTCTTTCTTTTTCTTTCCACCTCTATATTTCTTCTTCTTCGCCGGTGCATCCGCAACACTAACCGTACCCTGTTCGACATCCTCTCCCGCATTTTTCAGCTTCTCCATACAACTAATATACCCCATCAAATCTCTATTCGTCTCCTCCACCTCACTCTTCCCTCTGGTCAACTCTTCAACCTGGCTCTGTAGCCACTTAACTCTCTCCAGCAAACTATCATTCATCACCTCCTTCTCCTGCGCATCCTTCCTGATCTGCCTGAAAAGCGCATCTGCCTTCTCGGCACGGCGTTCGGCTCGTCCCTTTTCCTTCTCCAGTGCTGGTAGTGTTTCCTCGAGGATGGTATGATGTGATGATTCAAGCTCTTGCGTGCGGGCGATGGCGTATTGCGCTTCTTGACTGGCTACCTCAGCAGCTGCGTTGGCTTTTGCGGCTTTATCAGCAGCTCGATCGAGTTGTTCTTGGAAGTAGAGCCGTTGACTGTCGAGCTGGCTGGAGAGTAAGGTAGTGTATTCGTGGCTCATTTTGTCAATCTTCTCGCCATCTTGGTCGGAAGTGTAGTTACTGGGATTTCGCAAACTACTGGAATGTGCGGAGGGGAGCTCGACGAGTTTTCCATTGGATTTGTCTTGGAGTAGACGATGGACGTAGTTGTCGCCTGCATAGTCCCAGATGTGTTGATCTGTCTGGTCCATGGCGAAGGCGTGATCTGTTTGTTTGAAGTGGTCTTGTGCGTGAGCTTCGTCGTACCGCCCGCAACCGACGTTGCCACAGATGAGACTAGTTTGAGTTAGTGTGATCAGAAGCAGTAGGTTGTTACCGAAGGAGAGCTTACCAGATCCACAGGTTCGAGGTAGCTCCACAAGTCATGCAAGCAGAATCCTCAGCAATCAGGTGGCTTGTCTTTTGTACAGGATCGTCCTGTGTATATCGACAAACAGGACATCCACTTCCACGCCACTTCTGCAAACAGGCACAGTGGAAGACGTGCTGACAAAACACCGTCGCGAGACCTGTCGTGTCATCCATACGCTCGAGACAGACTGGACATGTCGGCAGCTCGACTAGACATATAGTATTGAAGGCGTCCGATTTGGTTGACAAAGACGTGTTAGCAGATGGAACCGGGTTTGCGATGGCTGGGGTGAAAGGATCGTTCGACATATTGGGAAAGCTTTCCGGATCCTTGTTGGTTTCTTGTGCCTGGAAGGATATTGATTTGATGAAGACGATGTGAGCATTCTCAGGCTGATCAGGTCAGTCAATATGGTGAACTGCACACTGAATCAGACGGCTTCACTTACCTCCATACTATTGAATAGCTTGCCATTCCAGTCTCTCTGCCACTTCTTTGCCGCATTGCTCTCTCTAAACTTCAGGAGTACCATGAACCTATTCGACCTGTCTGACCGAACCAGCCTGAAATGGCTGACCAGATCTCTGGTTTCCTCTCCAACCCATCCAAGTAGATCTGACGGCGTCATATACGACGGTACTGCAAGTATACATAATGTCGTGCAGTCCTTATCCAGAAATGCTGTATCCTCATCAATCTTGCTTTCTTGTCCCGGTATTCCAATATCTGGTATTTCGTCCTCATCTCGGTACAAATGCACTACGCCCCAACCGAATTGAGTTGTCTTTGGATTTGTAGGGGTATATCTTGCTGTCAGAGGTAGTGTAGCTCCTGGTGCTGTTGGTCGTTGACTAGGACGTGTCTCAGCTCTGGGTTGTGTTTCTGCGGTCTCCATGTCGACGCTATCGATGCAGAGCTTTGAAAATCTCCAATCCTTTTTGGAGCCCTTGGCAGATTCTGTACACTGATGTTTCTCTGGTGAGGATGTCCTCTTTTCCCGTATAGCGAGCTTCTTGTCGCTGTTTGAGGTTCTTGAGCTTGATCTTCGCCGCGCTTGCCAGTAGCTCCCGCTTTCGTGATTGCGCTGATCCCAACCACTTCTTGTCCGTCTAAACTCTTTTCTCGGGGCAAGTACTGTGGTCCAGGAGGTTTGGTGGTGATTGGGCAAGCTCTCGGCAAAGAGGTTGAGATTCTGTTGTGGTATATATGGCGGCACAGTCTCAGTTGAAGCTGGTGGAATTGCTGATTCCGGGAGTGTTACGTCCGACGAGTAGTGATATAGCTCAAAGGCGAGATGAAAGTAGTACGATGACATGGGCGTCAAGAAAGTGCCATTCGACTGGATCAAGCTGTGGTTGCGGTGTCGAGAAATGCCAGATGATTGTTACCGCTCGAGCGCAAGACTATCTCTGAACAACGGATCCGGAGGTAAGGTATGGCCGGCAGGTCTTTGCACAAGTTCTATTAGATTGTATGAGAAGTGACTCACGATGTTGTAAGAAGAGGTTGTGATTGCTCGCGTGATCCGGTCTAGATTCGGGAAAGCATGTGAGAAGCGGCTGTCACTGGACTCAAAAGCGCAAAAGCATCTTATTGTCAACACCTTTCAAACAGAACAAAGAAGAATACACAAAAGACAAATCACAAAGGACAAATTGATCTTGAAACAGCCTTCAAGGCCTACATCAGATTGTGAACTAGACTAGATCTTGGTGCCGTGCGGACACAGATATGCCAACCCAATCTCTCGAACCATGTCCTTCAATTGTCTTGAAGAACGCCTAACCCATTATGTACATTAAGAGTCGTTAAAAGCGCAGCCATCTTCAAGCCACGATATCAGTTTCCGCCACGCAGACGAAGGACAAGGTGGAGAGTACTCTCTTTCTGGATATTGTAGTCGCTCAACGTCCTGCCATCCTCCAACTGCTTACCAGCGAAGATAAGTCTCTGCTGGTCTGGTGGAATTCCCTCCTTGTCCTGAATTTTCGACTTGACATTGTCAATCGTGTCAGAAGACTCGACTTCCAGCGTAATCGTCTTTCCAGTCAGGGTCTTGACGAAGATCTGCATACCACCGCGAAGTCTGAGTACAAGGTGTAGTGTCGATTCCTTTTGGATATTGTAGTCGCTCAGTGTTCGGCCGTCCTCCAATTGCTTTCCGGCGAAGATAAGACGTTGTTGGTCTGGTGGAATACCCTCCTTGTCTTGAATCTTTGACTTGACGTTGTCGATTGTGTCTGACGATTCAACTTCTAGCGTGATCGTCTTGCCAGTGAGAGTCTTGACGAAGATTTGCATACCACCACGCAGACGGAGGACAAGGTGCAGGGTTGACTCCTTCTGAATATTGTAGTCTGAGAGGGTACGTCCATCTTCGAGTTGCTTGCCTGCAAAGATCAAGCGTTGCTGGTCTGGTGGGATACCTTCCTTGTCTGAAGCGAGATGTCAGTTGAGATTGTGACGAATGTGTATGAATCAAGTGGCGTACCTTGGATCTTGCTCTTGACGTTGTCGATTGTGTCGGAGGACTCAACCTCGAGAGTGATCGTCTTGCCAGTGAGTGTCTTAACGAAGATTTGCATACCACCACGAAGTCTAGCATCGTTAGTGGCGCTCGAGTGGGGAAGAACAGCTCTGCTTACCTGAGAACCAAGTGGAGAGTTGACTCCTTCTGGATATTGTAGTCGGAAAGGGTGCGACCGTCTTCGAGCTGTTTGCCGGCGAAGATCAAGCGCTGTTGGTCAGGAGGGATACCTTCCTTATCCTGGATCTTGCTCTTGACGTTGTCGATAGTATCAGAAGACTCAACCTCGAGGGTGATAGTCTTGCCGGTCACTGTGGCGACTTGTCAGTAGATGCGACGACGAGAGAGATGTGGCGAATGCGGAGAAGGTACTTACAGGTCTTGACGAAGATTTGCATGATTGCGGTGTGCTAAGAGTGTAGTTCTTGTTGGTGTTAAGACTGGTGGTGTGTGTGAGCGAGACAGTCGGTTGAGATAAGTGTTGCAGAAGTGGTGGTGGAAAGTAGTGAAGTGAAGTGAAGGAAGAAGGGATGAAGCGGTAGGTTCGGCTTATGTAGGAATGATGACAGCTCGAAAATGCGGGGAAATGCGAAAGGGGAAAGTGCCAGAAAGCGCACGCAGCTTATCGTAATCGAACGCCACAAAGCAACACTGCCACGACGCGAACGCCACACTGGTCGTCATCACAACTCACACGTTCTGAACAAGAGAGTAAACGCAGCTAGGGGTGTCGTGTTACTCTTATTAGGGTATCCATTCTATCAAGTATCTCGACAGGTGTGAAATGGAAGGCACATGACACATGCATACTAGCTGAAGATGAAAGATTACTCTTCCACTTGGCTCTCAGTTTCCGATAAAGAGGATTGTGTTAATCATATTATCCATAGCTTGTGGGTATACCGTGGGTAGTCTTCTGAGCAATCCATCAGCTGACGGCGAAGTCTGTCTATGTATCGCGTCCCATTTACACTCTTTGGCCTCGAAGACCCTGCCTCAGTGCCCATCAATGTAGTTGACGCGCTCACTCTTTGTGCACATGATGTTCGCTTAAAGGTAAGCTCTTGTGCTGTTCGCAACCCTTTCCCATGCAGCACCAGCTACACCACCAAACACGGCAGCGCTTCTCGCCGCATTTGCGACGATCGGAGCACCCCATCCATTCATGCCAGCGCTATGAAGAACACGGAACAACCATGTGGTGCCAAATGTCCTCTGGACTGTAGACGCAATTGCAGCTACACATTCGTGTTAGCTCAAAGTTCTGCTCGTCAGAATTGCGAAGGTATTTACCAAATCGAGGACCAATGAATGTGAAACCCAATGCATTCAGTAGTGGTCCAGTCAGAAGAGCAGGGCAGAAGAAGATGGCGCCATTAGCAACGTAGAAGGCTGTCTGTCCAGGGTTGTTTCTGATGTATTCGAGTATCTCGTTTGGAACTTCGGTGAGAGGGAGCTCCAAGACCTCGTTGAACCTGTCGCCGAGTAGCTCTTTGAGTTTCTCGAGGATTGCTGCTCCTGCGGCTGCTGTGGCGTTCATTGTCGAGGATGGTGTAGTCTGACAAAGAGACTTGATGTGTGTTTGTGTTTGTAGAGGTCCTGATCGTCTATGCTTGCGACGATCTAGGCAATATCTAGTGAGGTAGATGAGTTGGATTGATCGATGAGGAAAGATGCCAGGAAAGAAGAAGAAAGAAGCAGAACGGAGGTAGTGGGATTTTGGAAAGTGAATTAAGGTGATGTCTTTCAAGCAAGCTCTCAGGGTTCCGTGAGTCAAACACACCATGTGGCTGGATCTGAAACATGACCGGCTTCTTCTACCTGAAACAAAAGAGCAAGGCGGTTCTCTGAAGATGAAAACAATCAGAGACTTCAACACAATCAAGTGTGAGCGCTGAAGGATTGCTAAGTCATTATTTTGTCGTTGTAAGAATGCAATCTATCATACCAAACAAGACGTGTAAAATGATTGTCGCCAAAAGGGTGTGAAACATGCGATCCTTCCAAAAACAATCGTCCTGCTTTTCCCCTTTCCTCATCGATATCCACCGTCTCTGTTTCTGCTCTGTGATCTTCCTCTACCGTCATCATAATAGTCATCTCTCCTGTTACGACTTCCTCCTCTTGACTCTGCTCTTCTCCTGGATGAGCTGCGATGACGACGCTTTTCTCCTCGGTCCCCACGTTCTCGCCTGTCATCGTTCTTGTGGTGGTGATGTACCCATAATGATATGAACTAGAAGCTCGTTAGAATCCTTCAAGGTCAAGGCCAATACTGAATAGTCATCTCCACTTACTATGGTGAAAAAGAATAGGATAATCTCAATAACGGCAAGTCCAAAGCTCGCCTTGAGCAAGTTGCAAAAGTTTCCAAAGTCATAGACGTTGTAAGCACTCTCCAGGTATATCGGACTTTGCAGATTCGGACTGCTACAGCTCAATCCAGCAACTGGTCCAAGTACGACAACACCACCAATTAGGCCGCCAAAGATCAAGAGGTCCACCAGTGCGACGAGGTAACCGTTCTTCTTTGTGAGTCCATATAGCAGCATCGTAAGCAAAGTCCAGACGCTAGCAATGACGACGACAATAAAGAGGACGAGGACGAATGCTGGCGCGAGTTGATTGTGACTGACGTAGTTGTGGACGATTGCGGACAACATGCCCAATGGTGGGATGAGGAACGTCAACTCCAGAAGTCTGAACACAAAGAAGAATATTCCTGGAAGCATCGTGAGATGAAGGTCGCCTTAGACGCCGATGCGCTGGTCGTGTGCTCTTTGAGCGTGTGCCTCCGATATATTATGATTCCAAGGCAGTATGTCTGGTGATTCGCACAAGGTCTGACGAGCAACACTGATTACCAGGTAGATGATTATTGCGACGAGCAAAGCAGAAAGCAAGTAAGTATTTGCCTTGGGATTTTGTCTAAGCAGAACAAGCACGAGGTCACACACAATCATTAAGCACGAGCACAATCAAAGAAAGCACGACCTCATAAGAGGTTGACGCTAAGAGTGGCAGGAGGAGAGGCGGGCGAGGAGGCTGGTAATCATTAATGGACCCCTTGTCACGTGACTTAGGCAACCTTTTAGTCACCTCTTTATTTTTTTGATATTCTTAATGACATTTCAGCGGCTCCAGCAAGAGTATTCCATTCGAGTTCTAAAGAAGTATCCTTGTTGCAGAGATAAGGTAGCAGCCTAGCAGGCTTACTCTCTCCCTGTTGTCCCACATAATATCCTCCATGTGCAACGATATCAGCCACTATTATCTCGGCACATTCTCCCCTGATTTTCTCGAAGCCAGCGCCTTACTGTTATGCTTCAACTAGAATTGACCAGCAATCTCCACAACCTAGGTGAAATGAATACACCTTTATGGTATGAGCAGGCCAGCTGAGTTCGCACTTCAGGTAGGTGGGATTGGCTGATGCTAAAGTACTGTAGCAGGTTTTACCTATAAGGGGTTACCTGGATGGATGAAGGATATTGACCACGGCTTCCTTCGTGTTCTGACTTCGGGTCTCAGCTGAATTCGACTATCCACGCGCCTAAAGGTAATCGCTGCCGAGCCTTAATTCTCAGCTCTTGGCTAATCAGCCCAAACTGACCAACCGCAAGGTCAACCTTACAAGGGCGTGTACCTGTACCTGTGGCAGTAATTAGACCAGGCTTGCAGCTGAAAATAGTCGCCCAATACACGTCCGGTCCTTGCTGCAGCCTCAAAATGAGTGCTATGCATGTTGTATGTACTAGTAACGTCCTGTCCTTCTGCTATTCCCTTGATTACCTGCTAAGAGACATTCCGTCTTTCGACCTTTTCCATCCTTTCCTAGAGCATCACCATGCACCGCTCATTCACTTGCACGCCACGGGCACTCTTCTTCCTTGCCGTGCTTACGTTCGTGCTTATCTCTTCTCAGCTTGCGTCACAATCCAATTATGTTGATTTTGATGATTATCTGCCATCCCAAGAAAGACTTCTCAACTCTGTTGGCTTAACAACACTGAAGGATCAATCAACGACATTGCAAGATCAGGCCAATTCAACGTTATTGCAAGACCAAGTCAACTCAACAATAATACCAGACGAAGCTGTTAACACAACAACGATAAATACATACATCGAACCCGTCCAACGACCCACGATTGCTCGAGTATATATGCAATATGGCGAAGGGTTTTGGGAAGACGACCTTTTGCTAGACGAAGTGTACAATCAGACACTTGAAAGCCACCTTGCTTATGATAGGAGACATGGGTACGGCTCGTTTGTGCTGACGAAAGACATCTACGATGGTATCTGGAATAAAGTGGTATATCTGGCTTCCATCATCGGCACAGAATTGATAAAACCGGAAGAAGAACGGCTGCAATGGCTCTGGTGAGTTTCTTCTTACAAATTCCAGCAATGGATAGATGTGCTGACAAAGCTTCTAGCTGGACAGACACGGACACAATATTGATGAACCCAGTACTGCCAATTGAGACATTCCTACCACCAGAAGACTTTAGCGACGTAGACCTTATCGTTGCCGAAGATTGGAACGAGATGAACGCTGGCGTTTTCTTGATTAGAGTTAGTAAATGGAGTATGCGATATATGTCAGATGCAATCGCATATCGAGACTACCATGAAGATGAAGACCTTACCTGGGCCGAGCAAGGTAAGCACACCGCTTTATATCATAATGATGACACTGACAATCTCGCTAGACGCAATGCTGAGATTACTAGAAGCTCATTCCGACTATCGAGAAAAAGCGGCCTTCGTGCCCATGCATTTCATCAATGGATATCACGATCACCGAAACGACGATGGTTCTGTAGATGACGACGCTGAATTGGACGAGTGGGACTTTCGACAGGGAGACCTTATGATACACTTTGCTGGTCCTGGTAAAAAGCAGATGCTGCCAATATACATGGACATCGCTATGCAGCATGATCCAGCTTGGGAAATGCCATTAGAAAAGACGAATCTGCCGCAAGAGATTGAGGAGTTCTGGAATAAGGAGCGTACAAGAAGAGATGAGAGAAGACAACAAGAGGAGGAAGAAGCAGGGAGAGAATCGGAGGAGGACGAAGCAGAGGAGAATGACGAGGAGGATGACAACGAGAAGGAGAAAGACGAGGAGCAGAAGGACGACGAGGAGCAGGTGAATGCAAAGGAGAAGGACAATGAGGAGAAGAAGGAAGATGACGAGAAAGAGGAGGACGATGAGGAAGAGTACGATATTGTATACGTGAACGAAGACGGTTCACCAGCCATAGATCTTATCAAAGAGGACACCGATGGATTGGAGAAACCAAAGAATGAGCGGTGACAGAGATTGTCCTTTCCATAGCAATCTTAGTCTGTGTTTCACGTCTCCGGGACTTTTTTGTCATCTCGTCCTGTCTCTTCCTCAGATTTACTCTGTTCCATAATTGAGTGTCCATCTCATGTATAGTCAGCAGCCGTCTTCACACCCTAGAAATATAGCTATGTTCGTACTTTAGTGGCACCCATCCTAGACCCCACCTCATTAAGAGTGCGGTAGGGCGAAGGGAGTTTAGATAGGACTAAAGTATTCCAGCACTCCCCATACTAGCAGTATTGAAATCGGACATCGACATCTGAACTAGGGTAGGTTCTGATCTCTCCATCTCCCCATCGCAGATCAGGAACAAGTACCAAAGTACCACCGGAGCACATAACCGCGGCCCACAATTTCCAATGGTTTCACAAAGAGCTCCGTCCTCTTATCGCACACTTACTAGATTCTCTACTTAGGATGTAATTCATGCCGCTCCCCAGCACTAGACACACGCTTCTGCACTGTCGAGTCATCAGGCCGACCCTCTCATTACCTATAGATACAGGACTTCGGACGCTGAGGACTTCGTCCCAACTCTGTTACAACCTCCACACCCGTTCCTTCACCAGACCCACCCAGTTGCGGTTATCACGGTGCCGTAATATCGCACACCCTCAACACAGAGCTTGGCACCCGACACAGAGCCATATCGATCGGCGCTTCCACAACACTCCCTCTGCGACTCTCATCAGCAAATCAGACGCAATGCCGCCCTTCGTAGGAGCAATAGATCAAGGCACCACCAGCTCTCGCTTTATCATATTCGACACACAAGGAGCACCTGTTGCACAACATCAGATTGAGTTCAAGCAGATATACCCTCATCCAGGGTATGTTGGCGAGGAGAAGGTAGTTTAATAGCGCTCACATCGGAGCTAATATCAGTATAGTTGGCATGAGCATGATCCAGCAGAGCTTGTCTCATCTGTACAAACGTGCATAGACGAAGCAGTCAAGGACTTCGAGAAGAAGGGACACAAGAAAGAGGATATCAAGGCAGTCGGGTTGACAAACCAAAGAGAAACGACACTAGTTTGGGACACTGAGACTGGAGAACCATTACACAATGCTATTGTTTGGCCAGACACGCGAATGTCTGGCCTAGTAAGAGAGCTAAAGAAGCGGAAGGGCGCTGATGAGCTACAAGACATCTGTGGACTTCCGATAAGCACATATCCTTCATCAGTCAAGCTCCTATGGCTTCTCCAGAACGATGACAAGGTCAAGAAAGCTTACGAGGCTGGCCGATTGTCTTTCGGCACCCCCGACACCTGGCTATTGTACAACCTTACTGGTGGCAAGGGCAAGGGCGTGTTTGTCTCGGATTCCACGAATGCTTCAAGGACGATGTTTATGAGTTTAAAAGACCTCGATTACAATAAGAAAGTCCTCGATTTCTTCGGCATCGACCGGAGCAAGATCAACCTGCCAAAGATCGTCCCGTCTTCTTCCAAGTCCGCATACGGCTCACTAGCAAGCGGTGCACTGAAAGGTGTCCCGATTACAGGCTGTCTGGGAGACCAGTCTGCTGCACTGGTTGGTCAACAAGGTTTTACACCCGGCGCGGCAAAGAACACATATGGTACTGGCTGTTTCCTGCTCTACAATGTAGGCGAATCTCCGGTCATCTCCAAGAACGGATTGCTCGGAACCATTGGCTACGACTTCCGAGAATTTCAGGACAGCAAGCCCGTGTATGCTCTTGAAGGCAGCATCGCGGTCGCCGGCTCAGCAGTAAAGTTCCTCACGAACAATCTTGGCCTGGCACCTGATTCCGCCGGGATCAGTGCACTAGCAGAGACAGTGCCCAATAACGGTGGTTGTGTCTTTGTGACTGCATTTTCTGGGCTCTTTGCACCTTACTGGATTGACGATGCCAAGGGAACCATCTTCGGCGTAACGCAGTACACACAGAAAGGACATATCGCGCGCGCAACTCTAGAAGCGACGTGTTTCCAAACGAAAGCTATCTTGGACGCGATGGAGAAGGATAGTGGCAAGACTTTGGCTCAATTGGCTGTCGATGGCGGCATGTCAAACTCGGACTTGTGCATGCAGACGCAGGCTGATATTATTGATATTCCTGTTGACAGACCTCAGATGCGTGAGACAACCGCGTTAGGGGCGGCAATGGCTGCTGGATTGGCGGTTGGTGTGTGGAAGAGCTTTGACGAGTTGAAGAAGCTGAATCAAGAAGGAAGGACGCTTTTCAAACCAGACGTCAACACGAAGAAGGCTCAAGCGATGTATACGATGTGGCAGAGGGGTGTACAAATGTGTCAAGGATGGGTGGTGGAAGAAGAGGCGATTGAGGAGGACTTGAAGAAGGCTACAGAAGTCTCAAGTGTATAGTGCACGAAGGGCTGGAAGAAGGATTGTACATAGTATTGATACGCAATGCGCGGCAAGGGCTTCTCGAAAGCGCGACACAGATCAGCATAGAACGCATCTACATCTCACACTCGAAACAATACAGACGTGAAGTATGCCCAGATGTCGAGAGTAAAGCCCCTTTCTGAGGGCGTTTCACCTCCCAGGACGTCAGCCAAGTTCACCTTGCTGTCCTACAACAACCTGGACCATACACCACCACCAATGCCTACCCCATCACCTTTTCACAGCACATCCAAATGAGCCCAGCCTACCGCAATGAGCCATGGCGACTATTCACCAATCAACGACGGCATCGCGCTAGATGACGACCACGACGACCGCACAGGGCTAGACGCCTCCCCTGTATACCCTTCCTCACCAACGAGTCCAACGACGCACGCCTTGAACGTCGAGGGCAACAGTGCCTTTGCAGATCCAACGGAGGAAAGTCAGGACTCAACCAACAGCATTATCATACAGAAGCGAAAGGCGCTATTGCGTGACCTTCTCACTGGTCTGGATGCCATTATTTATATTGAGCTTGCGGCCTTGTATTATCTCGAGTATGTTTTGCGCTGTGGGAGCAATGCCTTTGCTACGGTACTGATACGTGGTTGTTGCAGTAATTCAGCAACCTTCTTCGCCCTGCGCTCGCTAGTCCAACTCGCGCAGATAACCTCCATCCTCACACTGTCCACCTTCCAACTCAGCACCCTCATAAACGGTACCGGCACCACCTCATCCTCCACCTCCACAAGCACGTCCACAGCGGGTGGACAAGTCCTTGGTTCAAACGAGCCCGCCCCCACAACCATACCAACGACAACAACATCAACATCAACAACACCCATCCTCGACATCGGCCACCAAGCCCCCTCCACCAGCTTCATGCCCTCCATCCCCATCCCCAAACCAGGCACGACAGGACGTCCCAACATCCTGCTCATCCTCGGTCTAAACACGCTCTGTCTCTTCATCCACTTCTTCAGCGACGCTCCCACAGCGAGCGAAGTGACGCGCTTCTACATGCACGGCTCCATCATTATTGATTTCATAGGACAACGGGCAATGGGCGGCTGGAGCGCAAAGGCGCGATTGTGTGCTATGGATCTTTTGGTAGCGGCGCTGCAGGTTTGCGCGATGGGTGTGGTGGCGGAGTTGTTGGCGAAGAAAGATGTTGTTAAGAGTGTGAATGTGATGAGTGAGGGACGTGCAGGGGAGAGAGTTGGGGATGCGGTGAGGAGGTTTTGGAGGGGGTGGGAGGCTAGTGTTGGAGGTGCTGGCAGGAGGATGGAAGGACAGGAAGGAGATGATGTCGAGATGCAGCCGTTGCGGGATGGTGTGAGGCAGGAAGAGGAAGAGCAGATACCGCGAAGTCCGTTGGATGTATATAGCTCTGGACAGGCTGTTGTGGCGGATTTGAATTTGGTGGAGACTGTACGGCAGCAGTTTTGGGAGTTGAGGAATACTAGACTAGCTGGCCAAGTATGATATGCATGATTTTCAGCTCTTGTTTTCAAGCTTCCCCAAGCTTGCACTGAAGTATAGGTGTGGAGGGTGCCGGATGCAGTTTTGTATCTGAAAATTTGGAATCGTGATCGTGATATCCCAGGTCGGATTGAATTGGTAGATGAATTGGTGCGTTCTGCAAGATATTTGGTCACTACTTTGGAAGCTCACGACCCTTCTTTTTGCTTATTGGGATTATCATGCTTGCCGTCTTCCTACTTGGAGGTATAGGCGAGTATGAGGAGCGTCCTTGTATCGTGCCTCTGTCCATTCTTCTTGCGCTTTCTTTCCTCCGCGACGATTCCGCAACACATGAGGGCGTGTCTCTTCTTCCTTCATATCTCTCCCTTTCAATCCTCATATTCATACACACACCCTCTCCCAATCATCCCCAACCACATACACTACACACTCTCCAACACCTTCCTCGCCCCCTCCACAATCTTCTTGACCACCGCACTCCCTCCCTCCACAACCTTCTCCATCCTCTCCCCTGCCTTCTTCAAATCATCCGGCCTCGCACTCTTCGCCAACGCCAACGCCCTCAACTTCTTCTGCTGTGCCTGTCGCGCATTTCGTATTGCATCGCTCGCCTTGTCTGCTGCTTTGTTCGCGGCGGAAACGGCTTGGTTGCGGGATTCTTTTGTGGGAGGGGGGAGGGGGATGTTTAGTTGGAGGGCGTTGGTTGCGTCGGGTTGGGGCGTTAGGGAGAGGGTGGAGGTGAGGATTGA
>Ga0160428_1000157_pt1 | contig 85913 bp, 77 predicted proteins | sample SolpanmetagenomM_FD_108198 | JGI IMG/M metagenome (GOLD analysis project Ga0160428, IMG submission 108198) | Solar panel surface microbial communities from Lawrence Berkeley National Laboratory, California, USA - M | ecosystem: Engineered > Built environment > Solar panel > Unclassified ...
GACGGCGAGAACCTCATCGCCCTGGGCGATCGTAAAGCGCTGGGCGGCGCGGTTCGGGTTGCGGAGGGTGAGATCGAAGCGCTGGCCGCTCGCGAGGGGGAACGCCTGCGACTCGCCCGCATCGGGGGTGACGGTGAGGGTGCGGCCCGCGCCGGGGGCGAAGTTCGCGACCACGCCGTCGCCGTCCGCCGTCCAGGTCACGGGATCGACGCCGCCGGAAAGGAGGTCGCCGCGGTTGGCGTTCGAGTCGCCCTCGAAGCCGCGCAGGCCGACCGCCGCCACGAGGACGGCGGTGGCGAGGCCGAGCGCGTAGTAAGGACGCGAAGGCGCGCGCGGTGCGAGCCAGGAGGCCCAGAAGGGCGTGCGCTTGGTCAGCAGCGACGCATCGACGCGGGCGGCGATCCGATCGCTCAGATAGGCCGGAATCTCAACCGCCTCGTGGCGCAGGCCGCCGAGGGCGTCGAGCGTCGCGCCGAAGGCGTCGTACTCGGCGCGCAGGGCGGAGTCCTCTCGGAGCTGCCGCTCGAACGAGGTCCGAAGACCCGGCTCAAGCGAGCCTTCGTGGTAGGCGGAGAAGAACTCGCGGGCTTTGTCGGTGGTCATGAGGGATCGGGAAGTGGACGCGAAAAAGGAATCCTCTAGCTTAAGAACGACGCCCTTCCAACCGGAGGGGACCACCCCTTTGGACGACCTACCTTCTGAAAAGTTCCTCGTGCTTGAGCAAAAGGTCCCGCAGGTTGAGGCGGGCGCGGTTCAGGCGGCTCTTGACGGTGCCCACAGGCAGGTCGAGGGCGGCGGCCATCTCCTCGTAGCTCATGTCCTCGGAGTGGTACATCACGATCATCGCCCGCTGGTAGTCCGGCATCGAGGCGAGGGCGATCTGCATCGCGTCGTTGCGGGCGCGCTTCTGGGCCTCCTCCTCAGGAGTGGGGGCGTCGTCGGCGATCTGCGCGCCCATCTCGCCCTCGGAGGAGTCGAGCATCGTGTCGAGCGAGCTGTGGGGCCGGGCGCGCTCACGCTTGCGCAGGTCGAGGTAGCAGTTCGTGAGGATGCGATAGAGCCAGGTCTTGAAGGAGCTTTGGCCCTTGAAGTTGGGAAGCGCGTTGTGGATGCGCAGGAACGCCTCGGCGACGACGTCGGACGCGGCGTCCCCGTTCCGGGTGAGCCGGAAGGCGTAGGTGTAGGCGCGATCCTGGTGCTTGCGCACGAGGGCGTCGAATCCGCGCCGGTCCCCGGTGCGGGCCCGCGCGATCAGCAGTTCGTCGTCGTGTGCGTCGTCGCTCATGGCCCTCCCCGCACGCTTTCACGCGCAAGGGTCTGTATACCCGCGTTCGGAGGCCGACCTCCCCTTCTAGGTTCGCGGAAGCTCCGGTTTACCTTCGTACGGATGATCCTAGGCCAGCGTGGCCCAACCCGCCGCGGAGCGGAGAAACCAAGAGCAGCTCACATCGACTAAGGCGCGACGAGTTCCTCAGACACATCGTACGACCGAGCGCGTCCCTCGGAATCCAAACGGATATCGATGCTCAGCTCGATCCTCGTCATACCCAACAGCGATACGAAATCCACAGAGGGATCGGGAGCCAGATAGCGGCCTGCCTCCCCGAAGCCTTCGTCCGGGGGAAGCGCCATCTCGTGATGAAGCTCTTCTCGAACGGTGGCAACAATTTCTTCTCTCGTCGCCTTGCGGGCGACGAGAGAGGCGAGCGTCTTCGACCACGTGCTCTCCGTGTTCCGAAGGCGAAAGGCAGTGGAGACCTCCCAAGCGAACCCCGCAAAGATTAGCGCGGCGACCGACACCGCACCCATGATCGCATATCGTTCGAGGCTCTTCGCAAAGCCGCTCTGGAACGTCCTGGGAATCTCTGACTTCATGTTGATCCCCCGTCACAGACTCAAGCGGCAGAGCGCCGAGAAGAGAAACGAACTCACCCAATCCGTCGTTCCCGCACCCGCCGACGATCTGTATCTAACCCCCGCAGGGACGAGGCGCATCGTTCGTTTGATGCCGGATCTCTTCAGGGCGGCGACCGGGGCGGGCCCATAATCTTCGGGGCGATTCTTCGCGTGCTTCGTCAAGGCAGATCTCGCGACTGGGTCCTGGGCGACTGCCACCGCAAGGATCGAGCAACGCAAGAACGTATTCTGGCGCGCCGCCGGACGGAGGAATCGATTGTGGGCGACCCGACGAAGCGCGGTTGACGATCGCCGAAGACGGCGGACACGAAGTCGACCGAACCCCTTCGTCGCTACGCCTTCGCGAACCGATCGGGGCGCAACGGACCGGAGAAATCCCCCGTGCGCTAAGCTGTTCCTAACATCTCCGTCGCCATGGCCCAAACCGAACACCGACTCAGCCTCTCCCGTATGCGCCGCCATGCCTTCACCGGCTTCGGGGCCGCCATGATCGGCGTCCTCGCGTTCGCGGTGTTCTTCCTGCTGAACTTCACCACCGTGGTCGTCTCCGGCCCCTCGATGCTGCCGACCTTCAAGACCGGGCGGCGCCTCCTCGCGAGCAAGGCGTACTGGCTCGTGGGGCCCATCCGGCACGACGACATCGTCGTGATCCGGGAGATCGATCCGAATGCGGGAACCGGCTACTTCATCAAGCGGGTCTACCGGCTGGAAGGGGAGAAGGTCGACATGGTGAACGTTCCGCGCTCGTGGAAGCTGGCCCAAGGCGAGTACGTCGTCCCGAAGAACGACCTCTACGTGCTGGGCGACAACCGCGAGGTGAGTTCCGACAGCCGCGAGTTGGGGCCGATCGACCGGTCCCGGATCATCGGCAAGGTCGTCGTCGTCCGGTGAGGCGCTTCCCCGTCGGCCAGTACGGCCGACAGACCCTCCAGTTCTTCCCCGCTCCCTTTCGCGCGCCGCTGCGCGCCTTCGCGTCGCTCGTCTTCCCGTGGTACGACGACGAGCGCGTCGTGCTGGCCGACATCGACGGGCGAGGCTGGTGCATCCCCAGCGGGCGGGTCGAGCCGGACGAGACGAGCGCGGAGGCGGCCCGACGCGAGTCGCTCGAGGAGGCGGGGGCGGTGCTCGGGGCGATCGACTACCTGGGCTGCTACCACATCACCGAGCGGCGGGAGGTGCGCTGGGCCGACGTCTACGTGGCGGACGTCCTCGAGCTGGTCGAGATCGGGATGCCCGAGGAGTCGCTCGGGATGCGGCTGGCGACCCTCGACGAGCTGCCCACGATCTACCACCTCTGGAACGACCTGACGGAGAAGGTGTTCCTGCATTCGCGGGAAGTGATCGGAAGGCGGAAGTAGGCCCCTCACGCCCATGCGCCTTCCCCTTCCCGCCGTCGCGTCGCTCGTCCCCGCCCCCTCGCGCGGGGTGCAGTTCGTCGTCGAGATCGTCGGGCCGCGCACCGTGCCCGCGGCGCAGGCGGCGGGGCTCCTGCGGCCCGACTGGCGCGCGGCCCTCGGGGAGCCGGAGCTTTGGACGATGCGGCCCGCCGACACGGCGTGGCAGGCGATGGACGCGCGAACGGACGGCTCCTACGACTCGATCGCCCTCGCCTGGGACCTCGTCGCCCCCCAGGGCGAGATGTCCGCCGCGTCGGCCGGGCACCTTGCGGGGGTCGCAGAGCGGTTCGCGAACGACGTCGGACGGCGGGCGATCCCCTTGACCGCGCCGAACGACGTGCCCCAGGCGGTGCGCCGCCTGAAGAGCGCCCAGGACGGCTTGGACGCGGGCGTGTCGATCCTGCTCGTCGGGCCACACCCCTGGGCGGCGGCGGAGTACGGGAGCGTGCTTGACGGGCTGGGGCTCGGACGCGACGCGGAAGGGTGGGCGTGGCGGGCGGCGGACCATCCGGAGCCCCTTTTCCAGGCCATCCCCTTCGAGGACGGTCCCGCCACCGACGGCTTCACCCTAGGCTTCCGCCTCGCGCGCTGCCCCGACCCGGCGGTCGGCGTCGAGGGGATGCTCCAGGTGGCCGACGCGCTGCGAGACCGCCTCGCCCCCTACGACGAGGATCGCCGTCCGCTCACCCCGAAGGGGCGCGACTCCCTTCGCGACGCGGTGCGGGCGGGCAGTCGCGCGCTCGACTCGATCGGCCTGCGTCCCGGCACGTGGGCGGCCCTCAAGGCGTTTTCGTAGTCCTTCGCGCTCCTCCCGAGCCCTACCCCGACAGGCGCGCGATGAGCCCCTTCTCGCCGACGGCCCAAACGGTTCCACCGGCCAGGGCGGCGGTGTGGAGGGCGCCGGGATTGGGGATCGCGCGCCACGTCTTGCCGCCGTCGGTCGAGAGATCGGTGCCGGAAGAGCCCACGAGGAGAAAGCCGCCGAGAACGCGGATCGCGGCCTCGCGCAGGCCAGCCGGGCGGTAGACCAGGGGCCATGTCCGGCCGTCGTCGCGGCTGGCGAGAAGGTAGCCCGGCTCGTCGTCCGACTCGTAGTCGCCGCCGACGGCGAAGGCCTCGCGACCGATGGGCAGCACGCCGAACAGGCCGGAGCTGCCAGTGAGCGGCACGAGGGGGGTCGGGGCGACGGTCCAGCTACGGCCCCGGTCGCGGGAGCGGAACACGCGGGCGGCGCCGCCGCCGGTCACGATCCAGGCGTCCGAGGAGCCCGCCAGGGCGAGGCAGCGGCCACTGGCGGCGAAGGCGGCCTCACCCGCCTCGGCGGGCGGGATGTCGGAGTCGAGACGGCTCCAGGTCCGTCCGCCGTCCTCGGTCGCGAGGATCGGGATACGGTTGTCGACGGGGTCGCCGAAGGCGAGGCCGTGGTCGCGGTCCCAGAAGGCGAGGGCATCGTAGAAAACGCGGGCGTCGGGATTGCGGAAGGTGCGCGTCCAGCTTTTGCCACCGTCGTCGGTGCGCCAAACCTGGGACGCCGCGCCGTCGCCGATGGCGAGCATCACCGCCGAATCGCGGCCGAAGGCCACGATGGAGCGGAACTCGGCGGTCTCCGCGCCTTTGACCTGCCCCGTCTTCCAGGTCTTGCCGTCGAGGGTGCGGGCGAAGGTTCCCTTCGAGCCGGAAGCCCAGCAGACCTTGCCGCCCCCGGCGGAGACCGCGCGGAAGTTCGCCGTGGTGTCGGTCGCCGCCACCGTCCAGGCCGCGGTCTTGGCCGGAGCGGTCCAGGCGGGGACGAGGCTGAGCGTCAGGAGGAGCGACAGGGGCACGTCGCCAGCGTACCGCGCCGCCCTAGATCTCTCCGCGCTTGCGGGCCCTCCAGACCTCGTACGCCATGGGGAGGAAGGTCAGGAACGCCATGACGATCATCGCGACGGCGAAGTTGTCCTGCACGGGCTTGAGCTTGCCCAGGCAGTAGCCCCCGGTGAGGAAGATGCCGACCCACAGGAGCGCGCCGAAGACGCTGTAGACGAGGAACTCGCGGTAGCGCATCTTGGCCATGCCCGCCACGAAAGGGCTGAAGGTGCGGACCACGGGCACGAAGCGAGCGAGGATGATGGTTCGCTTGCCGTGCTTGTCGAAAAAGTTCTGGGTCTTGTCCAGGTGGCTTTTCCGGAAGACCTTCGAGTTCTCGTTGCCGAACAGGCGGGGACCGAGGCGGCGACCGACCCAGTAGTTCACGTTGTCGCCGCACAGGGCGGCGGCGAGGAACACGACGAACATCGTCGGAAAGTCCAGGTGGCCCGCCGTGTCGGGGCGGCAGAAGAGGCCGGCGGCGAAGAGCAGGGTATCGCCGGGAAGGAACGGCGTGACCACCAGTCCCGTCTCCGCGAACACGATCAGGAACAGGATGCCGTAGGCCTGGGCTCCGTAGGCGCCGATCAACTCCGCGATGTGCTTGTCGATGTGAAGCAGGTACTGAAGCATCTTGCGGAAGGACTAACGGTACCCGGCGGGGGTCGGTTTCCGGGTCGGACGAATCTGGGACCTTAGATCGATTTCAGCGCAAGGCGGCGGAGGCGGCGACGAGGAACGACTCTTCGACGGGGCTCTCGGCGAGGGGCAGAAGGTCCGGGCGGGCGCGGGCCAGAGCGGAGAGGGCGGCGGCCTCCTCGCCGCCGCCGTACTTCATCATCGCGAGCCGGACCGCCGCCGAGGTTTTTACGAGCGGGCGCATCCGCTCGACGAGGGCGGTGTCGCGCGCCATGCCGGAGAGGAGCATCAGCCGGTACGCCTCGCGCTCGACCCCCAGCAGGCGGGCGGCTCCGAGCAAGGCACGGCGGCGGGCGGTGACGGTCGTCGCGCGGGCCGCCTCCTTCAGGATCGCGGCGAGATCGTCCGCCTCGCCCACGACGCCGAGCGCATAGGCGGCCTCGGCGTCGGCCTCGTCGAGGGTCCGACCCAGGACGCGACGCAGGGCGGGCGCCGCGTCGCGCAGCTCCAGTTCGGAGATCGCCTCGGCGGCGGCGGTGCGGACGCTGGGATGAGGATCGTCGAGAGCTTGAGCGATGACCGCCGCCGATCCCGTGGCGCGGCTTCCCCGCAGACCCTGGAGAGCGGCGCGGCGCAGGTCGGTGTCGCCCTCCAGAGCGGCCCGTTCCAGCGGCCCGACGACCGCCGCGCCGCCGATCCGCCCGAGGGCCCGCCCGGCGGCGCGGCGCAGGAGCGGACGCGGGTTTTCCAGGGCGGCGACGAGCACCGGCACGGCGGCGGGATCGCCCAGGTCGCCTAAGGCCTCGATCGTTTCCTCCTCCAGGCTTTCGGGCTCGGCCTCGATCCCGGCGAGCAGGGCGGCGGTGGCGCGGGGATCGCGCAGACGAGCGAGAGCCCGCGCGGCCTCGCGCCGAACGCGAGGTTGGGGATCTTGGAGGGCGGCGAGGATCGTGCCGCCCGCCATGTCCGCCCCTTCGGCGGCGACGGCCTGGATCGCCTCGGCGCGGGTCGCCGCGTCGTCGCTCCGGCTCAGGCGGCGCATCGCTCCTACCGAGCGTGGGGTCAGACGGCGAAGGTCGGACATCGTCTCCCGGATGCCGGTCGCGCCGGACTCGCGCACCCTGAAGAGGAACGGCACCGCCAGCAGGCGAAGGGCGCCCGAGAGGAGGAACAGCAGCTTGTAGTTCCAGGCGGTGGCCGCGATCTCCGGGATCAGCCCGGCCCCGATCAGAGGGGCGACGCCGCCCACGACCGCCATCACCGCCGTGCCCGCTCCCATGTAGTTCGCGCGGTCCTCCGGCTTGGCGGTCGCGAGGATCAGGTTGAACTGGCACAGGGCCTGCCCCGCGAAGATCGCTCCCATCAGGACGTGGGTCGTCAGGAGGAGGATCGCGTTCGCGGTCGTCGCGCCGGGCACGGTGAGGCACCACCAGACGACGTTCGTGGACATCAGCCCGCCCGCGAGGGCGAGCATCGGCTTGTTGCCGTACTGGTCGCTGAGGGAACTCCAGAAACGAGTCGCCAGCACGACGCCGACGCTGTACATCAGACCGGTGCCCTGGACCACGGTGTAGGGGAGCTTGAGCTTTTCCAGAGCGTAGATCGCGAACATGTTGCCCGCGAACGCCTGGCCCGCGATGGCGACCGCGACGTAGACCAGCACCCGACGGAACTCCCGATCGCCGAACGGCGCCACGACGGAGCGCAGTCCCGTCTTGAGGTCGACCCGCACCGGCTCGCGCGGAAGGTCGCGGATGCGGTCGAACGAGGCCATGCTGATCGCCGCGCAGACCGAGCCGAGCCCGAACACCACCGCGAAGCCCAGAGGCTCTTGGCCCGCGCCCCGGAAGGCATCGAGCAGGAGGCCGCCGAAGAGGCCGACGAGGGCGCCGACCGCCGTTGCGATGGCCTGCCGCTTGCCGAAGAAGAAGCCGCGCGAGTCGGGCGGGACGGTTTCCGCGATCCACTCGTTGTACATCGACCCGACGAGGGCGTTCGCGCCCGTCGCGACCGAGATCAGGGCCACCACGAGGGTGAGCCGCAGCCCGGCGGAGATGGGCAGGAGCGGCATCGCCACGAGGCCGACGTACAGCACGCGCCACGCAAGGCCGCCGGGCCGGATGAAGCGGCGGTAGGAGGGCGAACCCTTTCCGAGGATCGCGCCGGGGATCTGAAGGATGCCTAGCAGGCTGGGGAGCGCGCCAAGCAGGTTCGTCAGGCCGTTCGACGCCCCGAGGCTCTTGGCGAAGCCGGCGATGAAGGCGCCCGTGGTGAGCGCGCCGAACGCGGTCGCGAACGCCACGTCGCCGGTGGCGGCGCGCAGGCTGCTGAGGGTCTCGATACGGTTCGGGCGTTCGGCGACGATGCCGTAGAGGTTACCGGGACGCGCGAAAAGTAGGAGACGGGTACCCTCCGACGATGCGAATCCGTCCGATACCGGGCCTCGGCGCGGCGGCCACCCTGGCGGCGGTGACCCTGGCGGTGTTCGCGACCTTCCAGAACTACGGGCCCGAGAGCGCCGTCCGCCGCTTCCACCAAGCCCTGACCGCGCGCGACCTCAAGGCGATCGCCCAGGTGGTCGACACCTCGCCCGACAATTCGGCGGTCCAAGACCTCGCACGCTACGTCGAGGCGGCCCGAATGGGAAACCCCAACTACCGGATCGTCAAGTCCGAGCGCGGAAAGGACCAGGTCGAGATCCTGGCCTTCTACGCGAGCGGCGCCCTGATTCCCTGGGTCGTCGTCCGCGATCGAGACCATTGGCGGATCGACTCCTACCTGACCCTTCAGGGCCTCCAGAAGATGGGCAAGTCGTAGCCTTCTCCTAAGGATTCTCAGATGAGGACCCAGCGGAACGATCCTTTCCCGCGCCGATCAGGCGCGGGGATCGCGTATCGATTCTAACCGTTGACGGTCGCGGGCGGAAGGCTTTGGGCGCTTACGTCCGGCCCCTTGCCGAGTACGAAGCCTTCGCCATGGAGTTCGTCCCAAGCGACGCCCGCGAAAAGGGGCACGTCGCGGGCGATCCGGTCGAGGATGTCGCGCGGGGCGAAAAGCGGCTGGCCGCCCTTCATGCGCAGGAGAAGCTCGCTGAACACGCGCCAGCTTGGCTTCGAGTCGCCCTTCGGTCGGGTAATCGCGAGGAAGCGCTGGACGCGCCGCTCGATGTTGGTGTACGAACCGTCCGCCTCCTGAGGGGCGGCGACGGGCAGGACGACGCTCGCGTAGGCGGTCGCCTCGGTCCCTTCGAGATCCTGCACGATGAGGAACTCGACGTTCTCCAGGGCGCGCTCCACGAGGGCTCGGTCGGCGACCGCCTTGAACGGGTCGACTCCGACGAGCCAGAGGGTCGAGATCGAGCCGTCGGCGCAGCCCTCAAGGATCTCGCGGGTCGTCTTACCGCCTAGGCCAGGGGTGACGCCCAGTAGGGCGGCGGCCTCGTCGGCGGCGGTCCGTCCGTAGACGCTCACCGGGCCGCCGAGTCCCCGCAGGGCTTCCAGAGCCCGCGCGCCGTCCTCGAAGTCGTAGAGCCCACGTGTCGTGAGGACGGGGCCACCGAGCAGGCCCATCGCCTCCTGCAGCGCAGCCAGGGAGACGCCGGTCGCCTCGGCGGTGGCCTCGGGGGTCGCGCGTCCCGCCAGACCTTCGGCGAGGGCGGCGGCGGTGCCGGGACGGTAGCGCAGGATCGCGTCCGCGAACGAGTCCACGTCGGTCTCCGCATGGTGGGCGACCACGAAGCGGACGCCGTGCTGGAACCACGCCTTGCGGAGCCGCAGGAAGAGAACCGGGGTCTCGTCGGAGGGCGAGCAGCCGAAGACGAGCACGCTCTTGGCTTCCTCGTAGGCGGCGATAGGGAACGCCGCGTGGTCCGCGACCGCCGCCGGGGCGAACGGTTCGAAGCGGTGGTCGAGGTGCGCGCTGCCCAACTCCTCGAAGGTGCGGCGGATCATGTACAGCTCCTCGTTCGAGCGTCGTCCACCGACGAGCCCGGCGACAGGACCGCGCTTGACCTGTGCGAGGATCGCCGAGTAGGCGTCGCCCCACTCGGCGTCGACAAGCTGGTCGTCCTTACGGACGAGGACGCGGGTCAACCGGCCTTCCGACTCGACGTAGCCGTGGCCGAACTTGCCTCGGTCGCAAGTCCACTCCTCGTTGACCGCCTCGTTGGTGCGGCCGTTGACGCGGACGACCTTGCCCACGCGGTGGTCGACGTAGACGTTGCAGCCCACGCCGCAGTTGAGGCAGAGGCCGGGGTTGGTCTGGAGGTCCCACGGACGGGCGCGGAACCGGTAGGTCGTGTTCGTGAGGGCCCCGACGGGACAGATCTCGATGGTGTTGCCGCTGAACTTGCTCGTGAACTGCCGAAGCTCGAAGGTGCCGGGCTGGGTGCGGGCGCCCCGGAAGCGGAGGGCGAGTTGGGCGTCGCCGGAGATCTCCTCGGTGAAGCGGACGCACCGGCCGCACTGGATGCACCGCTCCAGGTCGAGGGTCACGTAGTCGGAGAGGGGGTAGTGCTTCGGCGCGTGGCGCTTGAGCTCGATGTACCGGCTCGTGCTCGGCCCGTAGAACAGCGTGTTGTTCTGCAGCGGGCACTCGCCGCCCCGATCGCAGATGGGGCAGTCGAGCGGATGGTTGATGAGCATGAACTCCAGCACGCCCTTGCGGTCGGCGTGGAGCTTGTCCGACTCGGTAACGACCACCAGCCCTTCGCTCGCAGGGAGGGAGCAGGCGGCCTGCGGCTTGGGCATCATACGCACCGAGCCGTCCGGCCCCTTCGTGCCGATCTCGATGAGGCACATCCGGCACATGCCGACGGGCTTCATGCGGGGGTGGTAGCAGAAGATCGGGATCTCCAGCCCCAGCCGTTTCACCGACTCCACGATCAGTTCGCCCTTCGGCACCTGGAGCGGTTGGTCGTTGACGGTGATGTTCACCAGTTGGACGTCGGCGACGGCTGCCATCTCTGAATCTATTCTACGCCTTTCAGAGGCTGAGAGGCTTGCAGCGCCGACGACGCGCTACAATCGCCCGACGTCCCTCGTCCTTCGGAGAGCCCGTCCTTGAGAGAGTCGTTCCAAGGCTCGGTTCGGACCGGAACCTTCACGCTCGACACCGACGCCTACGCCTGGGCGTTCGCGTACCCCGTGTTCGACGCTTCGAACACGATCTCTCAGATCATCGTCCTGCTCATCACGGCCGGAGTGACGGCTCGAGAAGGTCCGCTCGCCGGAGGCCGCGTCTTCTTGATCGCCGTATTGGCCCAGGCCGTTTTCATCGGCCTCGCCTTCGTGCGGGCTCGACGGAGCGCTAAGCGCAACGACGCGAACAGCTTGGCTCGGTCGTTCGAGTTTTCCGAGGCGGCGATCACGATCCGAGTCGAAAGTCGCCGGGACTCGGAGATTCAGTGGAGTCGGATCCTGCGCGTCGCCCGTCGCGGCGGCTTCACCTTATCTTTACCTACGCGAAGGACCGCTTTTGGCCCGTTCCCGGCCGTGCGTTCCAGTCCGAGGATGATCGCCGGGCGTTCTTGGGAATCTTGGGCCGGCGCGGCCTCTGGCCCGTTCGGAAGTAGGTATGAGCCTGGGTCGCTTGGTGCAACCCTGATCCAAGGATTCCGTCTCTTTAGCCGTGGACTCCGGCTTCTTCGGTTTTGCCGTTCTCCTGATCGGCGGCGGCATCCTTTTCGTCGGATTCAAGATCGTTCAGGCGATCGCCGCTTCGGTCCGTCAAAAAGCTCTCGATGACGCGGCTCCGGTCCTCACCCTTCCCGCGCAGGTCGTGACCAAGCGCAGCCAGGTCGGCGGCGGGGCGGGCGATGCCGCCTCGTACACGATCTATTACGCCACCTTCGAATTCGCCTCGGGCGAGCGGCAGGAGTACCGTTTGAAGGGTGAGGAGTACGGCCTCCTCGCCGAGGGCGACCGGGGCGAGCTGACCCACCAGGGCACCCGCTATAAGGGTTTCGCACGGGCACTCGTCTGACGGCTCTTCCATCCATCGAGCCCCAACGACGTTCTGCGGTCGGTCTATCGGCACTACGGGGTTTCCACGATAGAGCGGAAAAACGTCCGACCAGCCAAGCGAAGCGATCTGCGAAGGGCTAAGGTCGTTTGAAATGACACCGTTCGTCCAAGCGTGCCGGTTCGTCCGATGGGGACTCGCCGCCCTTCTGGGCGTCGCCCTCGGAGCAACGCTTCCCTACTCAGGCATGCTCGCGCTGTAGGCTCTCATGGCTCCTCAGATACCGCTCATCCCGAACGTCCTCTTCTTCCCACCCCACCTTCTCGCGTTCATGGCTTGCCTAAAGCTGATCCCTCGGCTATGGCCACTCAACGTCGGACCAAACTCTACAGGGGCGTGATTCCAAAGGGCTAGACACGACGATCCGTCGCGGTCGAAGGCTCTTTGACCGGGATGACTACCCTCTCGCCATCAACTCACGCAGTACCGTTTCTTCGAGTTCCGTTCCTTCGTAATGAGCCCGATCAAGCGGCGTCCAGCCTCGATGGTTGCGCTGGACAAGACTCACTCCAAGCTCATTGAGGTATCCCAGAACGCTCCGCACAGAGGACTCCTCGTTCGCCTCGCCGTTCACGTCGATCGCCGCGTGGAAGGCGTTGTAGCCAAGCTCGCTGACCGCGTGCGGATCGGCGCCCGACTCGACCAGAAGACGGAGCATCTCGACATCGCGCTCCATGCCCGAGGCCGCCGTCATAAGCACGGTGTATCCCCGGTCGTGCGACGCGTTGACGTTCGCGCCCGCCTCGATCAGCCAACGTGCCCGGTCGATGGCTTCAAGGCCGTCGCTCGCCGCGGCGGTTAGAGGCGTCCAGCCGTGCTGGTCCACGTCCTCTAGGGAAAGTCCCAGATCGATCAAAAGGTGGACGACCTCGGCGGAACCGGCATCCCAGAGAGCCGTCCGCGCGCTGTTGTCCCGCTTTTGGGGATCGGCCCCGAGATCGACCAGAGGCGCACACAGCCTGCGGAACCCGACTGAGCGGCTCCGAAAAACGGGATCTGGGACGAGTAAGGAGCCGAGGTGGAACTCTCGAACATCGTTCGGTCCAGCTCTTCCGTAAAATCCACGTCGAACTCGATTCCCATGTCGTCCATCATCGCGCGCCGACTCGATTCCATGCTCGCGTTAAGTCCACGATGCCACGCTTCCGCCCGTTCCTTGTTCCAGTAGCCTTTCACGTCCAGGCCAAGCCGGGTGATCTGCCGCAGCGTATCGAGGTTGCCCGATCGGGCCGCCGCGCAGAGCATACGGTTCGCCTCCTCGGGATCGGAGGGTGGGCGACCGCCGGCGTCGAGCAGAAGGCGCAGCCGCTCCGCGTCCCCGCCCGGACGGTAGTTCCAGCCGAGGCCGGACGCGGCGTACGACACCGCCGTCCCGTCTTCCGCTTCGATTCCCGGATCGGCTCCGAGGTCGAGAAGAAGCCGGACGGTCTCGACGGTCGCCCCGTCGCCCGAACCGGCGGCGACCATGAGGGGCGTCGCAAAGACGTTGCGACCGCCGGGATCGAGGCGCATATCGAAGACCTCATCGGGATCGGCGCCCTCCGCGACGAGGCGCCGGATCGCTTCGGCGTCGCCTTCCCTGGCCGCCCGGTGGAGGGGCGGCTCCCCTTCCTTGGGCGCGGGATAATCGGGGTTCGGCTCCCATTCGTCCACAGGGGCATGGTACACCGCCCCCTGGGCCCAAGAGGAACGGCCCCGGTCGAAGGACCGGGGCCGTTCGAGAGACCGAGCCAGTTTCAGATCTTGTGGATCGCGTGGCCGGCGGCGTCCTCGAAGGCTTCGAGGACGGCCTCCGACATGGTCGGGTGGGCGTGGATCGTGTCGACCATGTAGTCGAGGGTGGCCTCGAGCTTGATCGCGACGACGCCCTCGTGGATCATGTCGGTGACGTGGGCGCCGATCATGTGGACGCCGAGAACCTCGCCGTACTTGCGGTCCACGACGACCTTCACGAAGCCGTCCTGCTCGCCCGTCGCCATCGCCTTGCCAAGCGGGCGGAAGTGGAACTTGCCCGTCTTGACGTCGTAGCCTTTCTCCTTCGCGTCGGCCTCGGTAAGGCCGACCGAAGAGACCTCGGGCGAGGTGTAGACGCACGCGGGGATCGTCTTGTAGTCGGCGACCCGGTTGCCGCCGGTGACGGCGTTCGAGACGGCGATCTGGCCCTCGTAGGAGGCGACGTGCGCGAGCTGCACCCGACCGGTCACGTCGCCGATCGCGTAGATGTTCGGGACGTGGGTCTTCAGGGTGTCGTCCGCGACCTGGACGCCGCGCTTGTGGAGCTGGACGCCGATCTTCTCCAGGTTCATGCCCTCGACGTTCGCCTTGCGGCCCACACCCAGGAGGACCACGTCGACCTCGACGTTCTCGACGGTCTCGCCCGTCTTCACCGCGACGGTCCAGCCCTCGCCGTTCCGCGTAGCCTTGTCCATGGTCGAGCCGGTCTTGACCTTGATGCCCTGGCGCGAGAGGATCTTGCCCAGCTCGACGCCGAGCTCGGCGTCGACGCCCGGCATGGGGAGGAGGCGGTCCTGCATCTCGACCAGCGTCACCTCGGCGCCCATACCGTTGAGCACGTAGGCGAACTCGCAGCCGACGGCGCCGCCGCCCAGGATCGCGACCCGCTTGGGGACGAACGGCATCGTGACCGCGTCGTCGCTCGTCCAGACGTTCTGCTCGCGTCCGCCCTCAAGGCCGGGCACGTTGAGATAGACGACGCTGGAGCCCATCGCGAGGACGAAAGTCTTCGCCTTGAGGGTCTGCTTCTGGCCGTCCTTCTCGACGGTGATCGTGTGGGCGTCCTCGAAGGCGGCGAAGCCCTCGACGTGCTTGATGCCGTTCTTCTTGAAGAGCATCCCAACGCCGCCGCGCTGGGTGGTGACGATCTTCTCCTTGCGCGCCATCACCGCGTCGAAGTCGAGGGTGACCTCGCCGCTCACCTTCACGCCGAGCTTGTCGGCGTGTTTCACGTGCTGAAGCCGCTCGACGCTCGCGATAAGCGCCTTGGAGGGGATGCAGCCCCAGTTGAGGCAGGTGCCACCGAGGTACTCCTTCTCGACCACGATCACCTTCGCGCCGAGTTGGGCGGCGCGGATCGCCGCCACGTAGCCGCCGGGGCCGGCGCCGATCACGATAAGGTCCGCATCGAAGCTGTCGTTCGCCATTCTGCTTTCTTCTACGTCCGGCGCGGGCATCGCCTTGATCTCGTCGATCAGGGCCTGGACCGGGGCCTCGGCGACGGCCGCCGGGCCCATGGTGGGTTTCGAGGGGTCGTTCGTGGCTTCCATTCCGTGCTGATCCCCGCGCGGGGCTGTGGAGATAAGGGTACCCGGCAGGCGCCGCCCTCTCCACAAGTCGCCCCCTCCAAGCGTCGCCCAGGGACGTTGAAGCCCCTCACGACGGCGATCGCCACATCCGCCTCGGTGGCTCCGGAGACGCTTGCCCCGTGCTTCGTCGGCAGATCGGCTGGGTCGGCCCGGCACGAGGAAGCGGGTTCGAGAAGAACGGGCCGCCCCCTCCTACGGCCAAGGGGGGGGGCTTGAGGCTACCGGGTGACCAGCTTCACGACCGTGCTGCTCGTGGCGCCGAAGGCGTTCGTCACGATCACGTAGTAGTTGTACGTTCCAGAGGCCGGCGCGGCGAAGGTGTAGCTTGACGAGGTCGCTCCGGAAACCTGGACCGTGCCGGACGCGCTCGTCTGGAACCACTGGTAGGCCAGGGAGCCCTCGCCGGTGGCGGCGACGGAAAGAGTCACCGAGGTTCCGTTGAGCACGGGCTGGTTGATGGGCGCCACCGGCTGGGTCGTGATCGTCGGGGGGGCGTGGACGACGAGCGTCGCTCCCGAGCTCACGACGCTCCCGGCGTTGTTCGTGACGCGCACCGTGTAGGTTCCGGCGTTGTTCGAGGAGGCGGCATCGATCGTGTAGGTCGACGAGGTCGCACGGGGGATCTGGGCGCTGCCCCGGAACCACTGGTAGCTTAGATCGCCGCCCGTGGCGATGACGGAGAAGGTCGCCGCCTGACCGTCGTTCACCTCTTTGGAGACCGGCTGCGTGGTGATCACCGGGGCGGCGATCAGCGTGAGGGCCGCGGGATCGCTGGTCGAAGAGCCGTTCTTGTTCGTCACCGTGACGGTGTAGCTCGCGACGTCGCCAGCGGCCACGGAGGCGATCCGATAGACGGGCTGCGTCGCGCCGCCGATGGGGGCGCCGTTCTTGTACCACTGGTAGGTCGGCGTCGGCGAGGCGGCGGCGACCACGGTAAAGGCCACCGCGCTCCCGAGAGCGGCGGTCCGGTCGCTCGGCGGCGTCGTGATCACGGGGGCGGAGCCGTCGAGTTGTACCGCCACCACATCGCTGTAGGTCTGATTGCCGTTGTCGCTCTCCACCAGGACCTGGAACAGGCCGGTGTTCGTCGAAGACAGGTTCGTGAGGGTCAAGGTCGAGTTCGTCGCACCTGAGATCCCTTGCCGGAGCCCGTTGACGATCCGGAACCACTGGTAGGCGAGCGTGCCCCGGCCGCGCGCGGTGACGCTGAGCGTCACCGTCTGTCCCGGCGAGACGGCGACCGACTGGGGCTGGGACGTGATCTGCGGAGTGGAGGGCGACGACGTGCCTTTGTCACCGCCCCCGCCCCCGCAGCCCACGAGGATCGCGGCGAGGCCCAGCAGGAGGGTCGGTCGAGGGGAGAAGGCGCGAGACGGCTTCATCGGCTCTCCTATATTATCAGAGCCCGATCCCTTTGGTCCTACTCTTCCGGCGTCATTTGGCGGCTTGGGCACCGGCCACGCTCCCGGAACGTTAGAATAGGCTAGGATGCCCACTCGCAGTCACAACCCCGTCTTCAACGAGAAGACCTTCGACCGGTTCGCCTACCTGACCGGTACGGCTCCGGCGGCCCGCATGACGGTCCGGGGCACCCTCGATCGGGCGACGATCCTCTTCGCGATCGCGATCTCGTCGGCCGCGCTTGCGTGGGTCGGCGTGTCCAGCGCCCCCGGCTTGGCCCTGCCCGCCGCGATCGGCGGCGGCATCCTCGCGTTCGTGCTCGCCCTCGTCGTGTCGTTCAACCCGACTTCGGCGCCGGTCGTGTCGCCCGTCTACGCGGTGGCGAAGGGAATCGCGCTTGGCACGATCAGCCGGATCCTGGAAGCCCAGTACCCGGGCATCGCGCTCCAAGCGCTGATGGGAACCGGAGCGATCTCGGCGGTGATGCTCGGGCTGTACCGGTTCAAGGTGATCCGGGCGACGCCCATGCTCAAGCGGGTCGTGATCGGCATGACGCTCGCGGTCATGCTGATGTATCTCGTTGCCTTCGGGATGTTCCTGTTCGGCGCCCAGATGCCGCTGATCAACGACCCGTCGCCGCTGGGCATCGGCATCAGCCTGTTTCTGATCGGCCTCGCCGCCTTCTATCTGATCCTCGACTTCGACCTGATCGAGCAGGGCGAGGCGCAGGGCCGCCCCAAGGCGTTCGAGTGGTACGGCGCGTTCGCCCTGCTCGTCACCGTCGCCTGGATCTACGTCGAGGTTCTGCGTCTGCTGAGCAAGCTGAATCGGCGCTAGAAAGGAGGTCGCGTCTAGGGCCGCTGGGAGTGATCCTCCCAGCGGCCCTGCTCTTTCCTAGACTTGGTCCCCGCGTCCGTTGCGTCCGTTGAAACGACGCTCTTCGAACTCGAGAAGGTATTCGACCTCGGGGGTGTCGGCCACCTCGCGGCGGACGATCTCCATCGCGTTGCGCAGGCCGAGCTGGCTTTTGAAAAGCAGCTTGCACGCCTTATGGAGAGCGAGGCGTCCCGGCTGGGAGATGCCGATGCGGCGCAGGCCGACCGCGTTGATGTCGTGGACGGTGCCCTCCTCGCCTTCGACGATCATGTAGGGCGGCACGTCGCGGTTGATGCGGCTCATGCCGCCGATCATGGCGACCTGGCCGATGCGCGTCCACTGATGGATGCCTGACATCCCGCCGATGTTCACGCGGCTCTCGACGGTGACGTGGCCGCTGACGCCGGTGTTGTTGGCGATCACCACGTCGTCCATCAGGGTCACGTTGTGGCCCAGATGGACGTAGGCCATAAGGTAGCAGCGGTCGCCCACCACGGTCGCCTCGCCCTCACCGGTGGCCCGGTGAACGGTGACGTACTCGCGGAAGGTGTTGTCGTCGCCGATGCGCAGGAAGGTCGGCTCGCCGTGGTACTTCGTGTCCTGCGGGTCGCCACCGATCACCGCGCCGTGGGCCACGACGTTGCGCGCCCCCATCGTGGTCCCCGTGCGGATCACCGCGTGGCCCTCGACGCGGCAGCCCTCACCGAGCACGACGCCCGCCTCGACGATAGCGAAAGGACCGACGACGACGCCCTCGCCGAGCACGGCGGTGGGATCGACCAGGGCGGCGGGATGGACGTCGGGCAAAGGTTTTACGCTTCCTTCGGCATCAGCTTGAAGGTCATCTCCATGGTCGCCGCGGTCTCGCCGTCCACGGTCGCGACGCCCTTGGTCTTCCCGATCGAGCCGCGCACCCAAACGATCTCCATGTCGACGATCAGTTGGTCGCCGGGCTGGACGACGCGCTTGAACTTCACGCCTTCGATCGCTCCGATCAAGGGCACCATGCCCTGGTAGTCGGGATGCATGAGCAGGATCGCCGCCCCGACCTGGGCCATGCATTCCAGGATCAGCACGCCCGGCATGATCGGCAAGCCGGGGTAGTGCCCCTGGAAGAACGGCTCGTTCATCGTGACGTTCTTCAGGCCACGTCCATGCTTGCCGTCCTCGCTGACCTCGAGGATGCGGTCCACGAGGAGCATGGGGTACCGGTGCGGCAGGTGTTCCAGGATTTTTTCGATGCGGACCAAGGAGGCCAGATTCTACCGGAGTCCTAAGCCTTGCGCGTGAAGAGCGCCATCTGCGAGGGCGCGCCGTGGGTCTCGTCCTCGGGTCCGAGCGGCGTGAAGCGCGCCGTGTAGCCGTGGTCCGCCGCCACCCGCTCCGCCCAGGCGGCGAACTCCGCGCGGGTCCACTCGAAGCGATGGTCCCGATGGCGCATCCGCTCGGCGGGGAGGGTCGGGAACAGGACGTTGTACTCGCGGTTGGGCGTGGTCACCACGACCGTGCCCGGCTTCGCGTGGCCGAACAGGGTGCGCTCGAAGGCGGCGAGGCGCGGAGCGTCGAGGTGCTCGATCACCTCGACCACCGCCGCCGCGTCGTAGCCGTCGAGCCGCCGGTCGCGGTAGAGGAGGGAGCCGTGGAGCAGGGTCAGACGCTCCGCCACCATGGGGGGCAGCCGCTCCAACCGGAGCTTGCGCCGGGCGCGGTCGAGCGACATGAGCGAGACGTCCATTCCAACGACCTCCGAGAACTGCCGGTCGCTCAGGAGCATCTCCAGGAGCTTGCCCTCCCCGCAGCCGAGGTCGAGGACCCGCCGCGCGCCCGACTCCTTCAGGACGGCGAACACCGAGCCGAGCCGCACGTCGTGGAGCGACATCGGTCGCTCCAGCTTCTCCTCCTCGGCGGCGTTGCGCTCCTCGCGGGCGTCGGGATCGGGATCGCCGTCCTGCTCGGTAAGGCGGTCGAGGGCCTCCTTCATCAGGGAGTGGCTACGCCGCAGGTAGCGCCGCGCGATCTCCGTGCGCTCGGGGTGGGCGGCCAGCCACGTCTCGCCTTTCGCGAGGAGCTTGTCGACCTCGTCGGAGCCGACGAAGTAGTGCTTCTCCTCGTCCAGCACGGGGATCAGGACGTACAGGTGGTTCAGCAGATCGGCGAGGCGCACGGTGGCGCGCAGGGTTAGCCGGAAGTACGGAGCCTCGCCCCACTCGGGAAAGCTCTCGTCGAGCGGCAGCCGCTCGGTCTCGACCGCGTAGCCCAGAGGCTCGAACAGCCGTCGGGGCAGATCGGCCCCGCCGCGCACGGGCAGGACGGGCACCGTCGCCTCCAGAGGGATCAGGGTGTCGGCCAACTCGGGCCGGTCCTTCGACGTGCCTTTCATCGCGGTGCGGAAGGCGGCGTTGAGGGCGGTCGAGAGGATCGAGTTCGCCACGTAGGGCCGGTCGTTCACGTACTGGTCGAACCGTGCGCCGTCGCCCCGCACGAGGCCGACCGGATCGATCTCCAGCACGAGGGCCATCGTGCAGCGCTCCACCGTCGCCTCTGGGAACAGAACCGTCGCCCGACCGTGGGCGATGCTGTACTCGTGCGCGCGCTCGGGATGCTTGTGGAGCAGGTAGCCGAGGTCGGTCGCGGGCTGGTGGGTGGTGGTGACGGTCAGGAGCATGGAACTGGAAGAGGGCAGGGCGAAGCGACGGGACGCCTCGCTAGGATGGTACTCCGCACGGGCGGCCCGCCCACGCTACCGGCTCCCGAAAGGTATCGTAGAGTTCGACATGCCCGAGGAGTACGACGACTCAGAAGGTCGAGAAGACCTCGACGTGCCGCCCCCGTTCTTCCCGACGGAGGAGGGCACCGTCGCCGACGAACCCCAAGGAGCGACCCTGCGAGAGGTTCGCGTCGAGGGCGTGTTCGAGGACGTGAGCAACGGCCCGACCTCGCGCTTCGTCATCGTTCAGGACGAAATCGGGCGCAAAGTCCCCATCGCGATCGGCGGCTTCGAGTCGCGGGCGATCCTCGAAGCGATGGAGGGCGTCCGTCCCGACCGCCCCATGACCCACGACCTGCTGCGCAACATCATGGAGCGCTTGGGCGGCACCCTCAAGCGCGTCGAGATCGACGATCTCTGGAACACCGTCTACTATGCCAAGCTCATCCTCGCCACGGACTCGGCGGACGAGGAGCTGACCGTCGACGCCCGCCCCTCCGACGCCATCGCCCTCGCCCTGCGCTTCGGCGCCCCGGTCTACATGAGCGACGCGATCCTCGACCAGGGCATCGCCGAAGAGGAGTAGAGACGTTTCGGGGGGGTCGGCCCCACCGTGGCTTTCTATCCCTTGGCGAGGTTCCAGAAACCGACCGTGTCCGTATAAAGGGTTGCGTTAGCCTCTTGAAAACGGCGATATCATGTCTTAGGGTGTCGAACGCGGCGACCCTCTCGGTCGAGCGAAACCAACCGTTGAGCTTGGGTCGGGATCAGGTCCGTCATGCGCGCCAAGATACGAATCGCACTCTTCTCCCTTTCGCTTCTATCCGTTGCGGGCATCGGGGCGGGCACACGGCAGGGCGTCGCGACGCCGCCGCATCCGCCCATTCCTATCCCGTTCAACCTGAAGGAAGCAGGCTTCGTGACGCTCGTCATCGAGGACGCGAACGGGAGACGGGTGCGGAACCTCCTTTCGGAAACGCCGTTCCCTGCGGGCGAGAACACGGCTTGGTGGGACGGTTTAGACGATGTGGGCCGCGACCCCGAAGCGGCGAGCCACGCCGTCTACCATGTGCCGGGGCAGATGGTCGGCGCCGGCACGTATTCGGTTCGCGGGCTTTTCCGCAAGCGGATCGATCTGCGCTATCAGATGGCCCCTTACACCAGCGGGAACCCGCCCTGGGCCACGCCCGAAAAGAGCAGCGAGTGGCTGGCGAACCACACGCCGCCCCAAGCGGCGCTCTTTCTTCCCGAGAACGAAACCGCTCTGACGCCTCCCGGCAGGACGGCGGGCGGACAGATCCTGATCGGCTCACCGATCACCGAAGGCGGCAGCGGGCTGGCGTGGCTCGATACCAAAGGGGTCAAGGAGCACGGCGTCGGCTGGATCGGCGGCAACTGGTCGGGCGCCGGCTACCTCGCGCGCGACGTCGGCGCGCGGAAGAAGCCCGGAACCTACGCGTTCGTGGGTTCGGCCATCGACAACGAACTGCGTTTGACCGCCCTTACCCGAGACGGCGACCGCCCCGTGATGACGCCCGCGTATTCGTTGCGCCGCGAAGGGAGCGTGGGCGACGTAGATTCTTCCGACGTCGGCGGCATCGCGGCGCGCGACAACCTTCTCGTGGCCACGTTGCGAAAAGCGGACGGCGGAAAGCTGTTGTTCGTGGACGTTCTAACCGGGAAGGAGTTGGGCACGATCCGCGTCAAGGACGCGCGCGGGGTCGCCTTCGATCCACAGGGTCGCCTGCTGGTCTTGTCTGGGAACCGTCTGCTGCGCTGTACGCTCCCCAAGACGGTCGTGGCGAGCGAAAAGCTCGATCCGGCAGGCTGGACGGCGATCGCCAGCGTTCGTTCCGAAGCGGCGCATAACGCCATCGACCTCGACGCGGCGAGTCGCTGGTCGACCAACGACGATCAGAAGCCGGGGCAAACGTTCACGCTCGATACCCAGAAGCCGCACACGTTCTCGCGCCTGGTCCTGACCGGCCACCCGGCGGACATGCCACGCGGCTATCGGGTGACGGTTTCGGACGACGGACGGAACTGGAGGCTCGTCGCGACGGGCAACGGCCCGCGCGCCGACACGATGACGATCGCCTTTCCGCGCACGACGGCTCGCTTCGTCCGAATCGAGCAGACCGAGAACCTGACGAAAGATTTCTACGGCTACTGGAGCATCAACAACCTTGAATTGTTGAACGCCCCCGGCGACGCGGATCTGGCGACTCTGACGCGCCCGGAAGGTTACGGCGTCGCGCTTCTTCGGCGCGACTGGACAGCGGCGGGCGACTCGAAACCCGACCTTGTGGCGCGCGCCCTCGATGGCGACTACGGGACGCGCTGGGACAGCGGAGCCAGCCAGACGCCGGGGCAGAACATCGTCGTCGACATGAAAGCGCCGCGCGTGTTCTCGCGTGTCGTCATGAGCAGCGCCGGGGGCGACGACGATTCCCCGCAGGCCTACGAGGTCTACGTTTCGGACGATGGTCAGAACTGGGGTCGCCCCGTCGCGACGGGCCGCAACGCGGGGCGTCACTGCGTCGCGACGTTCGACAAAGCGACCGCGCGCTTTCTCAAGATCGTGCAGACGGGCCGATCGGAAAGATGGTGGGGCATCAACGAACTGAACGTGTACGACTCAACGGGAGCGGTCGCGGCGTCCGATCCCCGACCGATGCCTGAGCCTCAAACGCTCGTCGCAGGCCTACACGACCCGCAAGGTCTCGCGCTCGATAGCGTCGGGCATATCTTCGTGAGCGAGCAGGGTTCGTCGCACCAAGTCAAGATGTTCGACGCGTCCACCGGCAAACTCCTGCGTTCCTTCGGGCACGCGGGCGCCGTGGCGGATGGAAACTACGACGCCTCGCACATGAACCACCCGTGCGGGTTGGCCGTCGATGGCAAAAACCAGCTATGGGTCGCGGAAAACGAGTTTCGACCCAAGCGCGTCAGCGTCTGGAACGTCTCGACGGGCGCGCTGGTAAGGGCGCTCTACGGGCCGCCGCTCTATGGCGGTGGCGGCGAACTCGACCCCAAAGACGAAACGCTCTGGCACACCATGGGCATGACGTTCAAGCTCGATTGGGCCAAAAGAACCGCCAAACCCATCGAGATCCACTCACGTAGAGCGCAGCCCCAGACGCCGTTCTACGTGAGCGGCCACCGCTACATGACCGACTGCTACAACTCAAACCCGACGAACGGCTCGTCGGCGGGCTTGTGGCGTATCGATGCGAAAGGGGTCGCGCGCGCCGTGGCGCAGGTCGCATCGACATCCGACCTGCCTCTCTTCCCGCGGTTGGACGCACCTGACGACAAGGCTCGGCCCTTCGCGGCGGTCGTGCCGAAAGGGGCCAACTTCTTCTTCTGGCAGGACGAGAACGGCGACGGCGAGAAGCAACGCTCCGAAGTCGCGTTTCGCGCTCTGAAAGACGGCGGCATCGATGGCGTGACGGTGATGCCCGACCTGTCGTTCGTCGTGACCAACCTCGACGGTCAGACGGTCCGTTTCGCGCCGAAGCGCATCTCCGCGTCGGGTTCTCCGACCTATGACGCGACTCACGGGCAGGCGCTGGCGAGCGGCGTCCAGCACCCGACGACATCGGGCGGCGGCCAAGCCATCGCGGCGCGAGACGGCTGGACGATACTGACGGTTTCGCCCCGACCGTTTGCGCCCTACGGCATGGCGGGCGTCAAAAGCGGCGTGCCGATGTGGACCTACCCTTCGATGTGGCCGGGTTTGCACGCGTCGCACATCTCGCCTCTGCCCGATCATCCGGGCGAACTGATCGGCACCACCCGCCTGATCGGGGGCACGGTGACGCCACGCGGGACGGGCACGGAGCTCTGGGCGATCAACGGCAACATGGGCAACGTCTATCTTATGACGACCGACGGCCTGTTCGTCGCCACGCTGTTCAAAGACCACCGCCAAGCGGGTTGGAACTTCCCAAAGGAAAAGCCCGATCTGCTCGTCAACGACGCCAGCAACGGCCAAGAGAGCTTTTGGCCGCAGTGGACGCAGACCAAGGATGGCCGCGTGTTCCTGACGGCGGGGACATCGTTCATCATCCGCGTCGATGGCCTCGACAGCATCACGCGCCTGCCCGCGACCTCTTTGCGGGTCACACCGGCGATGCTCGACTCGGCCCGCGCCTACTTCGTGCGATCGGAAGCCGCTCGTCAAGCCGAGGAAGGGGCGGCCAAGGGTCCATTGACCGTCGCGCTCCGCGCGGTCGCGCCCGTTGTGGATGGCAAGTTGGACGATTGGTCGGATGCGAGCTTCGCCACCATCGACGTCCGTTCGCAGCAACAGGGCGATTGGCAGCGTACCGACCTCAGAACCGAGGGAGCGGTCGCCGTGTCGGGAGACCGGCTCTTCGCCGCCTTTAGAACGGGCGATAAGGATCTGCTCCGCAACGGCGGCGAGAGTCTGCCGCTTCTGTTCAAGTCCGGCGGCGCGCTCGATCTGATGATCGGCGCCACGCCCGAAGGCGAGCGCCTGCTCGTGACGCGGGTCAAAGGCAAGACGACGGCGGTTCTCTATCGCCCGCGCGTCCCCGGCGCCGCGACCGATCCGGTCGCGTTCTCCTCGCCCTTGCGCACCCTCAAGTTCGACCGCGTGGACGATGTCAGCGACCAGGTTTCGCTCGCCGAAGACGGCCAGGGCGATTACGAGATATCCCTTCCTCTTCAAACGCTCGGACTTTCGCCGCAAGCCGGCCAGACCCTCAAAGGCGACATCGGCGTTTTACGAGGCAACGGATTCCAGACCTTGCAGCGCGTCTACTGGCGCAACAAAGCGAGCGGTATCACCGCCGATGTGCCCAGCGAGGCCGAACTCACGCCACAGCTGTGGGGTGGGTGGGAGTTCAAGGCCGCTGGGTTCCCGTAGACCTTTGGGCTTTCTGGCTATCCAGGCGAGGCGATCTTCACATAGAAAAGGAGGAGAGGCCGAAGCCGCTCCTCCTCTTTCCTCCCGACTCAGAAGATCAGATGCCGTAGTTCGGCTTCTTGAGCCACGCCTTGGGGATCGGCTTGAGGCCGCAGGCGACGAGGTTGAACTCCTCGCTCTTGATCACCGACGTCGCCACCGTGAGGCGGTACGTGCCGGTGGGGGTCTTCAGGCGGATCGTCTGAAGGTTCGGCAGCTGCACGCGGTTCTTGTGAGGCGCCTTGTACTTCCAGCCCTGCGAGTGGGTGTTCCGAATGTGCTTGGCGTTGTTCGCCTTCTTGCCGCTGACCTGACAGATCTTCGCCATCGTTCTTCTTCCTAACCCGTCCGGTCGAGCCGAGGGCAAGAAGAGAGAATACCCGAAGCGGTACGCTCCGGGCAATGACCGCCCGCGAACTCCTCCTCCAGCAGCTCGCCCACGCCGAAGGCCAGCTTCTCCAGGCTATCCGGGGCCTCGATGCCGAGGCGGCCGAGACCCGCGTCAACCCCGAGAGCCGGACGATCCGCGAACAGGTGGTCCACCTCGCGGAGGCGGCGGTCGCCACCCTCGTCGCCTTCGAAGGCGGCACGTACGAGGCCTGGGGCACGTGGGTCCCCGAGGACCGCTCCTGGGAGGGCACGAAGCGCGCCTGGCACGAGATCCGCGCCGGGGCGATCGCCAAGCTGCCGGAGGACGATGCGGGCCTCCTGGCCGCCCACGGGTTCCTCCTCGCGCACGACTACTACCACGTCGGCCAGATCGCCGCCGCCCGCCGCGTCGCGCATCCCGAGTGGGACACCTACTCCCTCTACAGCCCGCCCGAGACAGGCGAAGGTCTCTAGGTCGCGAGGTCGCGAGGTCGTCAAGGCTAGGCCATCCCCACGACCGGTAGCCCGGCGCCCTACTTCCCTTTCCCGGTCGCCAACCCCAGGTCGCGCAGGAACGCGTCGGCGTTAGGCTCGCGGCCCAGGTAATCGCGGACCATGTCCATCGCGTCCTGCGAACCGCCCTTCGCGAGGATGTGGGCGCGGTAGTAGGCGCCCGCCTCGGGGTTTAACAGGCCCGCCTGCGCGAACCGCCCGAACATGTCCTGCGCGTAGACCTTGCTCCACAGGTAGCCGTAGTAGCCCGCTTGGTAGCCGCCCATCAGGTGGCCGAACGATGCCTGGGGCATCGTGCCGGGGAGGCCCGGAAAGAGGGTGTTCTCGTTCAGCCCGTCGATCCAGGCCTTCGTCGTGTCGATCGCGCCGCCGGGGACGGTGTGGAAGCGCTGGTCGATCAGGCCGTAGAACTCCTGCCCTTCCGTATCCAGGCCGGAGCCGACGTTCTTCGCCGCCACCATCGCGTCTAGGAGCTTCGGGGGAAGCGGCTCGCCCGTCTTGTAGCGCTTGGCGAAGGTCGAGAGCACCTTCGGATCCCAGACCCAGTTCTCGAACATCTGGCTTGGGGCCTCGACGAAGTCGCGCTCGACGTTCGTGCCGCCGAAGCGCGCGATCGTCGATTCGCTCAGGACGTTGTGCAGGCCGTGGCCGAACTCGTGGAACAGGGTCTCCACCTCGTCGTGCGGCAGAAGGCTCGGGCGGTCCTTCGTGGGGGGGGTGAAGTTGCACACGAGGGCGGAGACGGGAAGCTGGACCGTGCCGTCCGGTCGGAGCTTGCGCACGACGAGGGCCCAGCAGGCGGCGTGGGTGTACTTGTTCGGGCGCGGGAACAGGTCGAAATACATCGTCCCGAGCCTTCGGCCCGTCGCCTTGCCGTCCACCTCGACCTTCTTCACGTCGGGGTGCCAAAGCTCCTTCGCCCCCGCCGTCACGTCCTTGAACTCGATGCCGTACAGGGTCGAGGCGACGTTGAGAAGCCCTTGGAACACGGCATCCGACGGAAAATACTCCGCCACCTTCGCTTCATCCACCGCGTACCGCCTGTTCTTGAGGATGTTGCGGTAGTACACGTTGTCCCAGCGGTCGAGCGGCTTGCCCTTCAGCTTCTGGAGCTCCGCGAGGTCGGCCTTCGCCTTCTCGCGGGCGAGGGGCTGAAGCCTCGCGTAGAAGTCGGCCACCGCCTGGGGCGTCTTCGCCATGCGCGGCTCGATCTCGTACGCCGCCGGGCTCGCGTAGCCCAGGAGCGACGCCTGCTCCGCGCGGAGCTTCAGCGTTGCCTCGAGCAAGTCCACGTTCTTCTGCCCGCCGCGCCGGTTGTAGGCGACCAGGAACTTGTGCCGCGTTTCGGGGTCCTTGGCGAAGGTGAGGACGGCCACCGCGTCGGTCTCGCCCACCGGGACGAGGTAGAGGTCGCCGCTCCGGGTGTAGGCGCCGAGCCGACCCTCGGGCACGCCTTCCAGCTCCTTCTTCGAGAGGGTTAGGAGCGTTCCGTCGTCGGCGATGTTTCGGGCGAAGCCGATCCCGTTCTTGGCGATCGTCCGCTCGATCTCGGCGAGGCGCGCCCGCTTGGCCGGGCTCAGATCCATGCCGCCACGCCGGTAGTCGCGAAGGGTGAAGTCGAGGAGCCGCTTCTGCGGCCCTTGGAGAGGCGGGTTGGTGGCGGCGTACGCCTTGACCGCGCGGTAGACCGCCTCGTTCTTGCCAAGGGCGATGCCCCAGTCGTTGAGCGCCTGCTCGCCCGCACGGGCCGCGTCGCGGGTCGCCGCGTCGGGGCTGACGTTGGAAAGGAAGAGCGTCAGCGAAGAGTCCGTGCTGAGGTCGTCCTGCAGGTTGTCCAACTCGAGGACGGTGTTCTCGAAGGTCCGACTCTTGGCGGGGATCGCGACGAGGGCGGCGACGCGGGCGTCGGCCTTCTTCATCGAAGCCTGGATGTTCGGGGGGACCTGAGCCTGAGCGAGAACGGCGACGACGAGGGCGAGAAGGGCGAAAGCCGGACGGCGCATGGGATCCTTCTACGTTTTTCCGGCGAGAGGCGTGGCGATCGGCCCCGACCGCTCGCCGTCGCTTCGCCCGCTCCTCCGCGCTTTCGGCGAATCCACCGCCCCGTCTAGATTCGGACAGGGCTGGTCGATGCGCCCTCGGACACCTTTACGAGACGGGCACGCACGATCCTCCTGCGGCGTTCGGATCGAGCGTCGTCTAAGACCTGCGCCGTCCGAGAGCGGACGCGCCGTCGGCGGCGGCCTGCAGGATCTCGCTTGCGGCCGGTCCTTCGGGCAGGGCCCTTGAGATCGCGACCCCTCCGACCATGAAGGCGAGTACCCGCCAGGCGTTCGCGCGCCGCTCCGCCTCGTCGGCTCCCTCGGTCCGCTGGGCGATCTCCTCGACGAGCGCCTCAACGCGGGTCTCGTAGGTTTTGCGGACCGAGTCGCCCGCCCGCGCCGCGTCGGCGGTCAAGCCGGGCATCGAACAGCCCTCCTCGACCGCGTCGCGGTGAGACTCGCCGAGGTAGCGGCGGGCGAAGTCGGCCAATCCATCCTTCGGGACGGCGGCCATGGTCTCGCGCATACCGTCGATGGCTCGGTCGAGCACCGCTTCGAGCAACCCCTCTTTAGAGCCGAAGTTCGAATAGAACGCCCCCGAGGTGAGACCGGCCTCGGCCATAAGGCCATCGATCCCGACGCCGTGGAAGCCGCTTCGGCGCAGCCGCCGGCCCGCCGCCTCAAGCATCCGTTCCCTGGCCCTTTCTCTCTCGCCTGCCTTGTACCGTGCCATGTTGCCTTTTCTACGACGATCGTTATTTTATCCTCTCCCATCGTTGACTTTTAATAATAACGAACGTTATTATTGAAATCGTTACCGAAAAGACGTCCGCGTTTCGGTTCCCACGAAAGACCCTATGAGTAAGATCCTGATCACCGGAGCGACGGGCAACCTGGGCCGCGCCACCCTCGACGCGCTCCTCAAGCGCGTTCCGTCCATCCAACTCGCGGCGCTCGCGAGAGACCCGAGCGCTCTGGCCCACCGAACCGCACAGGGCATCGACGTCCGGCAGGGCGACTACACGGATCGCGCCTCGCTGGTCCAGGCGTTCCGAGGCATCGATCGAGCGCTCCTCGTGTCGGCGGTCGCCTTCACCGACCGGCTGCCGCAGCACCTCAACGCGATCGCCGCCGCTAAGGAGGCGGGGGTCCGGCACCTGGTCTACACGTCCATCCAGCGCAACGAAGCTCATCCTGTCGAGATCTCGTCGGTGACCGAGTCCGACGTCGCGACCGAAAGGGCGCTGATCGACAGCGGCCTCGACCACACGATCCTTCAGAACCCCTTCTACCTAGAGTCGCTTCCGCCGGTCCTCGGCGACGGAGTCCTGACGGGCGGGGTAAGGGTCCCTGCGGGGGAGGGACGGGCGGCGCTCGCGTCGCTCGTCGACCTGGCCGAGGGGAACGCCGCCGTGCTGACGGGGACGGGCCACGAAGGCCGGACCTACATCTTGGGCGGAGGAGAGGCCTTCTCGTTCGACGACGTGGCCCGCGTACTGAGCGGCGTCGCGGGGAAGACGCTCGACTACCGCGACGTGTCCGTTTCCGAGTTCGTCGCCGCGAAGGTGGCGCAGGGATTTCCCGAGCCGGTAGCCGCCTTCCTGGCGGAGTGGACGCAGGCGATCCGCGTCGGCAGCTTCGAAAGAGTCACGGGCGACCTGCAGCGGCTCATCGGGCGTCCTCCGACCTCCTACGCCGACTTCCTGACCTCGGCCTATCGGATACAAACCGTTTGAAGAGAGAAAGATGAAGCCAGAAATCCGTGAGATGAGTCGTCGAAAATTCATGGCCGCAGGCGTCTCCGCGGCGGCGGTGGTCGCCACCTCAGGGATCGCGGAGGCTGCCTCCAGCATCCGGTCCAAACCCGCGCCGTCTTCCGGAGGAGCCTTCTGGCCCATGGGGCAAGGATGGCGGTGAGTCTGTCGCTGATGTTCGAAGGCGGCGGACAGCCCATCTCGGGCGCGGGCGGGTTCATCCCCGAGCCCGTCCAGGCCGGGCTGCCGGACTTTCCGACCAACGCCATGTTCGCCTACGGTTACAACGAGGGGATCCCTCGCGTGCTCGACCTTCTGGACAAGCACCGCATCAAGGTGTCCTCGTTCATGATCGGGCGCGCGGTCGAGGCTCATCCGGAGCTAGCCAAGGAGATCGTCCGGCGGGGGCACGAGGCGGCGGCCCACGGTCGGACCTGGGAGAACAGCTACAATCTGCCTCCCAACGAGGAGCGTCGGTTCATCGCCGACTCGGTCGAGACCATCGAGAGCGTCACGGGCCAGAGGCCCGTCGGCTGGAACGCCTACTTCCTGCGGAACTCCGCCCACACGCTGGAGATCCTGCAGGACCTCGGGTTCACCTACCACATCGACGAGCCGAGCCGCGACGAGCCGTTCATCACGTCCATCCGGGGCAGGGAATTCGTGACGGCGCCGTACACGCTCCACATGAACGACATGAGCTTCCCGTTCCAGAGCTACGACCCGAACGCCTACGTCCAGGCGCTGACCGACGAGTTCGACCAGCTCTACGCTGAGGCCGCGACGCGGCGCCGGATGATGGCGATCGGGATGCACGACCGCATTTCGGGGCACGCCGCGCGGGTGAGGGCCCTCGACCGGTTCCTCACGTACGCTAGAAAGCACAAGGACGTCTGGTTCGCGCGCAAGGACGAGATCGCAAAATGGGCGCTGGAGACTCGATCGCAGACGCCCGTGGTCGAGCGCGAGCCAGCGAACGTCACCGGGCTTCCTGGGTCGAGTCGGTAAGACGCGGGTTCAAGCGAATGCATGACGGTCTCCAGGGGTCTCACGCGTCTGCTCGCCCTGCCTCGATCTTGATCGCCTGCAGCCCGACCCGCCCTGGCGCCCAAGTAAGAGGTTCGCCTTGGATTGGCCGCCTTCGAGGGTCTGGCGCGATCGGCGCCCTATTCTTGGCGCGAGCGTGGAACTCGCGCACGGCTGGCGCATGGACGAAAAGCCGGTCAGCGCGCGAGGGCCTATTCAGAGCCGGAAAGGGCATCGACGTCTCCGTGGAAGCCGGGATAACGTTGCACGTTTTTCCGGGAACGGCGGGCGTCGCCCGATGGTCTTCAGCCTTGGGCCCATTGGCCCGAAGTATCCGAGTCAAGAACACGGCGATGAGCGGCAAGGGCGATTGGGCGCGGGGGCAGGAGGATCTTGAGGGAAGTTGGCCTTCCAAGGAGGCGCGTACGGCGCTCGACGGCATGTCGGATCACTTCGTCGCGCTCGACCGATCCTTCGTCGTGACGTTCGTCAACCGCGCCTTCGCGGAGAGCCGCTCCGAGGGCGCGCCCACCCTGATCGGTCGGAACCTCTGGGAGATCTGGCCCGAGATGCGAGGGTCGGTCGTGGAGACGTCGCTCGCGCAGGCGCTGGAACTCCAGCTCCCCGTGGCCTTCGAGTACCACCACGAGCGATCGGGCCGTTGGCTTTCCGCGACCGCCCACCCTCACGACGATCGGATCCACGTGTTCTTCAGAGACGTGACGGAGGCGCGGCGCAACGAGGCAGAGCGTACTGAACGGGAGGCGCGACTCCAGGCCATGGTGGACTCCATGCCCCAGATCGCCTGGGCCACGGACGCCCGGATGGTCGTCACCCACCTGAACCGAAGGTGGCGCGAGTACACGGGGATCGAGGGCGCGTCGCCCGAGGAGGTGGCCGCGATCGTGCATTCCGACGATCTGCCGGCGCTCGAGCGGCTGAGCGAGCGCGCCGCCGCGCTCGGAGAAAGCCTCGAGGGTGAGGCGAGGCTTCGCCGCGCCGACGGGCGATACCGACTGCACCTCGTGAGGATGGCTCCGTTGGTCGATCCCGAGGGCGGCGTCGCGGGCTGGATCGGAACGAGCACGGACGTCCACAACGTCCGGGCGGCCGACCTGCGCCTCGCCGCCATCGCCGACGCGGTCCCCGCGTTCGTCGGCTTCCTAGACGCCGACCGCGTGTACCGCTTCGTCAACCGGACTTACGAAGCGTGGTTCGGGCGGCCCAAGGCGGACGTCGTGGGGCGCTCCATCGTGGACGTCCTTGGCGAGAGCGCCTACCAGCGGGTGCGCGCCCACCTGGATCGCGCGCTCGCGGGCGAGCGCGCGGACTTCGCACACTGGTTCGACTACCCCGTGGGCCGTCGCTTCGTGCGCGGCGCCTACGTGCCCTTGTACGGCGAGGACGGGCGCATCGAGGGGGTCACGGTCACGGTGGTGGACGAGACCGCCATCCGGGTGGCCGAGGAGCGCCTGCGCGAGAGCGAGTCGCGCCTGCGAGCGATCTTCGACCACGCGGCGGTCGGGATGCTGGAACTCGACCCTGGAACGTACGAGATCCTGAGCGCCAACCCCGCCGCCGCCCGGACGTTCGGCCACCCTCTGGAAAGCCTTCGGGGCCGCTCGCCCTACGATTTCGCCTATCCCGAGGACGCCGACGTAGGTCGGGAGGACGCCGCCCGCGTGTCGCGCGGCGAACTCGAGGCCGCCGAGTACGAGCGGCGCTCGGTGCGAGAAGACGGGAGGGTCGTGTGGCTTTTCGTCCGCGTGACGCGCGTTCCCTCGGGGCCAGACGGCGCCGCGCGAAACCTCGCGGTCGTCACGGACGTGACGGCGAGGAAGGCGGCCGAGGCGTCGTTGCGGCGGAGCGAGTCGAGGTGGCGCTTCCTCGCGCGACTCTCGGACGCCCTGCGAGCGAGGCGGGACGCGTCGGAGATCGCGTTCGAGGCGTGCGCGCTGATCGCCGAGGAGCTGGGGCTATCGCGATGCACGTACACCGAGGTGGACCTGGAGGTCGACACGGCCCGCACGCTGGCGGAGTTCGCGCGCGTTTCCCCGAGCCTCTTGGGCGCGCACCGTCCGTCCGAGTACGGAGCCGAGGTGTGGGCGAGATCCGTGCGGGGCGAGGTGATCGTCATGGAGGACGCGGCGGACGATCCGCTCGCGGCGGGTTCGCGCGGCGTCTACGAGTCGATCGGCACGCGCGCGTTCGTGCACGCGCCCCTTTTGCGGGACAGGAAGCTCGAGGCGTTCCTGGACGCCCACTCCGCCCGCCCCCGGGCTTGGTCCCGGGGCGAGGTCGCGCTGATCAAGAGCGCGGCCTCGCGCGTGTGGGAGGCGGTCCAGCGCTCCCGGGCCGAGGCGGCGCTCCGGGAGGCGAACGCGCGCTTGGAGACGCTCGCGGCCACCGACTTCCTGACGGGCCTCTGGAACGCGCGGGTGTTCCACGAGAGACTCGAAGAGGAGTGGGCGGAGTCGCGACGCTCCGGGCGGCCGTTGTCGCTCGCGCTCCTCGACCTGGACGACTTCAAGGGCTACAACGACGCGTTCGGGCACCCGGCGGGGGACGAGGCGCTCAGGCGGGTCGCCGCCATCGTGCGAAACGAGGCGAGGCGCTACGACGTGGCGGCGCGCCTCGGCGGCGAGGAGTTCGCGCTGCTCATGCCGGGCACGGACGCGGAGCAGGCCCAAAAGGCGGCGGAGCGGGTCCGGGCCGCCGTGGCGGGGTGGCGGTGGCCGCTTCGGGCGGTGACGACCAGCGTCGGCGTCGCGACGATGGAAGCGGAGATGGAGCGTCCGCAGGCGCTGTACCTCGCCGCCGACCGAGCCCTGTACGGGGCGAAAGGCGGCGGACGGAATCGCGTCGCCCGCGCCTCGGAGTCCGGTCCCTCCTGACTCTCCGCTCGTCGTTAGGGTTCGAGGGGGTACGCCGAGGTCGACGCCCGAGCCCGGTTCCTGCGCGCGTCGGGCGAGACCGTCGTCGAATCTGTCAAAGGATAAAGGATTCCACTACACAAATCTTCCGAGCGGACGATCGCGCGTCGTTCCGAAAATCATTTCGACGTGTCTATGAAGACGCGCGAAAGGACCCATGACCTGGTTTTACAATCTTAGCGTCGGCAGGAAGCTCGGACTGGGCTTCGGCCTTTGCATCCTTCTAGCCGCCGCCATCGCGGCGAGCGCCCTGCGGGGCATCGCCGGACTTGCCGGAAGCGTCCACAGCTACGCGGTCGACACCGTTCCCGGTCTCGTCAGCCTCTCCCAACTCCGGGCCAGCAGCCGGGGCTACCGCCTCGACCTCAGCCGTCTCGCGGTCAACGACGACCCGAAGAAGATCCAAGCCATCAAGGCGCAGCTCGATGCCGATGGAAAGGCCGTCGAGGACGCGCTCGCGAGCTACGGAAAGGCCTGCTTCCAGCCCAAAGACCGGGAGCTGTTCGCGGCCACCACCAAGGCTTGGGCCGCCTACCACGACAAAGCCGAGTCGATCCGGGGGCCGCTCGAGAAGAGGAGCGGCATCGAGGCGGTCAACTACGTGGAAGGCCAGACGAGCGCACTGTTCGACGAAGGCGTGGCCCCCGCCAACAAGGCGCTGACCGCGTTCAACGAAGAGTCGGCGAAGCACACCGCCGCCGAGGCGGCGGCGACCGTCGCCAGCGCGCGTACAATCGTCGTCGGCGCGCTGCTCGTCGCGCTCGCGATCGGCGTGGCTTCGGCGCTGCTTGTGACGCGCGCCATCAAGCGCCCGGCGCTCGCGCTGTCGGAACGGCTGAACTCGCTCGCGGACCACTGCGTGAAGGGGCTCTCCGAGGGGCTGGAGGCGTTCGCCGCCGCCGACCTTACGGTAGACGTCCAGCCCGTCACGACGCCCGTTCCTATCGAGGGCAAGGACGAGATCGGGCGCATGAGCGAGACGTTCAACGGGATGCTCGCCAAGATCCAGGGCACGGTCCTCAACTACAACCGGGCCCGCGCCGACCTCGGCGCTATGGTCCAGGAGATCGCGGGATCGGCGGGCGGCGTCCGCGAGACGAGCGGCGGCTTGGCGGCGGCGGCCCAGCAGGGCGGCATCGCGAGCGGAGAGATCGCCCAGGGCAGCGAGAAGCTCGCGACGAGCGCCACCGAGTCCGCCGCCACGATGCAGGATCTCGTGCGGTCCATGGAGGACCTGAGCGAGGCCGGCGCGGCCATCGAGAGCGTAGCTCAGAGCGCGCGCGGCATGGCCGACGAGGCGAGCCGCGGTAACGCGGCGGTCGAGCGAACGGTCCAGGCCATGAGGCGCGTCCGGCTTCAGGTCGAGACGAGCAGCGCGAAGGTCGCGGAGCTGGACGCCAAGGGCAAACAGATCGGCCAGATCGTGAAGACGATCGAGACCATCGCGGAGCAGACGAACCTGCTCGCGCTCAACGCCGCCATCGAGGCGGCCCGCGCCGGAGAGCACGGGCGCGGCTTCGCGGTCGTCGCGGACGAGGTGCGCAAGCTCGCCGAGCAGTCGGCGGTCTCGACCCGCGAGATCGCGGCCCTCGTCGAGGGGGTCAGCGAGGGGGTGATCGAGACGGTGTCCGCGATCCAGGCCACCCGGGGCGAGGTCGAGGAGAGCGCCGAGGCGACGGACGCCGCCGGCGACGCCCTAGAGCGGATCGTCGCGGCGGCCCGGGGCGTGATGGAGCGGTCTCAGGACGTGGCGGAGAGCAGCCGCCGGACGTGCGGCGTGGTCGTCGAGGGGAACGGCCTCGTGGCCACGAGCATCACGAACGTGGCCGCGATCTCCGAGGAGACGGCGGCGGGCGCCGAGGAACTCAGCGCGACGATCGAGGAGATCGCCGCCTCCGCCCAGGAGCTGAGTTCCATGAGCGAGCAACTCGACGCGATGGTCGCGCGGTTCGTCGTCGAGAAAGGCGGGGCGGCGAGGGGCCGCACGAACCCCCTGCGCTTCGCCGCCTAGGCGGGGGCTTTCGGGATCACGGGCTTCCGGCTCTAGGATCGGAGCCTCTGTCCCTTCCGCTCAGCGTGGAAAAGGGGTGCGGGAACGAGTTCCCGCACCCCCGAAGCGCTCTCGAACCCTTAGTGGCCCTGTTCGGGCTTCATGTCGGTGTAGATGTTGTCGTACACCTCATCCACGTCGGGGAACGGGGCGGCGTCGGCCTCGGCGTAGACGCGTTCCACTTCCTCGGTGATCTCCTCGTCGATCGCTTCGGCGACCTCGTCGGTCATCATGTTGCGCTCGATCATCAGCTTGCGCAGACGGACGATAGGGTCGCGCTGCATGTTGATCTCCTCCTCTTCCTTCGTGCGGTAGAGCTGGCGATCCTGGTCGGCGGCGCCGTGGCCGGAGAAGCGGTAGCACATCACCTCGACCCAGTAGGGCCGCTGGTTCTCGCGGACCCAGTCGACGATCCGCTCGGCGTGGGCCTTCATCTCGACCACGTCCATGCCGTCGATGCGCTCGCTCTTGATGTCGAACGGCAGGCCGCGCTTCCAAAGCTCGGTGTCGGCGGCGTGGTACTCCAGGCGGGTGCCCATCGCGAACTCGTTGTTCTCTACGATGAAGATGCACGGCAGGTCGTAGAGCGACGCCATGTTCAGGGTCTCGTACACGACGCCCTGGTTGGCGGCGCCGTCGCCCATAAAGTTGAGGGTGACCTTGTCATCGCCCTTGTAGCGGCTCGCGAAGGCGAGACCGGCGCCGATCGGGATGTGGCCACCCACGATGCCCCAGCCGCCGTAGAAGCCCTTCTCGGGGTCGAAGATGTGCATCGAGCCGCCCTTGCCCCCAGCGGTGCCGGTCTTGCGGCCCATGCACTCGGCCATGACGGCGACCGGATCGGTGCCGAGCTGGATCGCGTGGGCGTGGTCGCGGTAGGCGGTGATCACGTTGTCGTGGCCCTTGCGGATAGCGTCCATCCAGCCCACGCACAGAGCTTCCATGCCGATGTAGGTATGCATGTAGCCGCCCATCTTGCCCTGGCGGTAGGCGACGTTGCTCTTCTCCTCGAAGCGCCGGATGAACAGCATGTCGCGGTAGTACCGCTCGAGTTCGGCGGGCGTCTGGGTGATGGGATGTTCGGCCTGATCTGCCACGGTTTTTCCTCGTTCGGAACTCGCACGCGAGCCCGGACCTTTGGGTTCGTTATACCTCTTTAGGCGTATCGACCCACCAAAAGGTCGTGCTCGCCGAGGGTGTCTCGGAGACGGGCGTCGATCGCCTCGAGCAGTTTCCAGCCCAGCGGGCCGGCTCCCGAAGCGAGGACCGACGTCTCGATCTTCCGGCACGCCTCGCGTGCGGAGGCGTGGTCGTTCTGGTCGAGAGCGAGGGAGGCGAGGGCCATCGCGATGCCTTCCTGAAGCTCTCGCTCCCGGACGGCCTGCGTGTTCTGAAGCATGGAGCCGTGTCGGTACAAGAACCGTGCCACCGGCGGAGCGTCCGCGAATGTTCGCTATCGCAAGCGCAACCCGACCGTAACGACGCTTAGCGGCGGGGCGGTGAAGGTCACGTTGGCTCTTCCAGTTGCGACAAGGAGATTCTGGGGACGGCCGAGGCTCGCGCCCGAACGGACGTATCCCTGCCCCCCCGTCACGCGCAGGCCGGAGATGGAGAACGGGCGGACGACGTCCGTCTTGTTGATCGCCACGAGGGTGACCCGCTTCGGATTCTTCGCGTCGCGCGCCGCATAGACAGACTCCTTCGCCGGGTTCGTGCCCCGGACGTCCAACCCGACGTCGCCGAAGCGACCGCCCTGGCCGTCGAAGTCTCGGAACGCCTGGAAACCCCCGAGCTGCGCCGCGTCGTCCTTGCCCATCCCGAACACACAGGCGGCGAAAAGCCCCTCGCGTCCGAAGACACCGAGCACATCCGCTTGGGCGAGAAGCCCGCTGGCGTTCCGCCCGCCGCCGTAGTTGTACTCGGTGATCCCGAGCTTCGTCCCCGGCCACGCCTTCGCGATCTGGCCCAGCAGACGCGGCAGGAGCCGGATGGGCTTGTGGTCGAGGGTCTCCTCGATCCACGAGTCCTCGACGTAGGTCGGGTCCCACAGCGACCGAGGCGCCTGGATACGCGCTTCGGCGGTGCCGGGCTTGTCCTCGCCCCAGGCGATTCGCACTCCGCCGCCCTTCGCCTCGGGATACCAGTGGATGTCGAGCACATCCACCAACCGCCGCCCCGCCCTCGCGCTCGCCGCCCGCATCGCCCCCAGATAGAAGTCGACGAAGTCCCGACCGTTCGCATCGGGCGCACCCTGGAAAGTGCGGAAGCCTTGCCAGCCGTAGTTCGCGGGGCCGAAGACGAGAGCCTTCGGAGCCTGGCTCTTGATCGCCGCCGCGAACTCGGCGTTGTTCGCCAGGATCTGCGCGTAGGTCGGGTTCTTCGCCCAGACCCGCGAGTGGGTCGAGCCCCAGAGGTCCGGCTCGTTGTCGAGACTGAACCAGACCGGCGTGTTCCCGGCTTTTACCCCCTCGATCCAGTGGACGAACTCGTCCTGGTACACCGCGCGATCCTTCGCGTCCGGCGGGTAGGCGAGGGGCTTCCCTTTTCGCGCGTAGGAGCGGAGGAAGCGGGTCTCCAGCCAGCTCGGGGTTCCGTTCACGTCGCCGTCGGCCTTTTTGTCTGCCGAGACGTAACCCATCGTAGGCACGGTCAGCAGGACCGCCGCCCCGTTTCGCTGGGCCGCCCGCATAAAGTCGCGCGGCGTCTTGCCGGGCTCGTCCGACTCGCCCATGAAGCCGTCGTTCTGGTTGTGGAAGTCGTTGCCCGCGTTGCTGGCGTTGGTCTCCCAGTTGTAGGCCGACAGACGGTTTCCGCCCTGACGGTCGAGGGTCACCGCGCGCCCGGTCCGCTCCCAAGGGGCGAAGTTCGCGCCGTAGACGTAGGGCGAGATGGGGCGCGTCCGCGTCAGGTCGACGGTGATCGAAGCGGGGGCGAGCAGGAGGGAGATCAGCATCGTTGCAAGGCTGGTCTACTCCAATCCGCCATCCCCCGTCTCATGTTAACCTCCGCGTTCGAATCGTCGTCCAAGCTCCGTGGCTAAGAGTATCGCGGATTCGATCGTCGACCATCTGATCGAGGCGGGCGTGGAGCGGGTGTACGGGGTGGTCGGGGACAGCCTGAATCCGTTCGTGGACGCGATCCGCCGGAGCGACGGCAAGATCGAGTGGGTTCAGGTCCGGCATGAGGAGGCGGGGGCGTTCGCGGCGAGCGCGGAGGCGCAGCTCACGGGCAAGCTGGCCTGCTGCGCGGGAAGCTGCGGCCCCGGCAACCTGCACCTGATCAACGGCCTCTACGACGCCCAGCGAAGCGGCGCTCCCGTCCTCGCGATCGCCGCCCACATCCCGAGCGGCGAGATCGGAACCTCGTATTTCCAGGAGACCCATCCCGAGCGGTTGTTCCAAGAGTGCAGCCACTACTGCGAGCAGGTCTCCAACGCGAAGCAGATGCCCCGGGTCCTTCAGATCGCGATGCAGGAGGCGCTCGCGAAGGGCGGGGTCGGCGTGCTCATACTGAGCGGAGACGTGTCGGAGGAGGCCTCGCCCGAGGGCGCGCTGGCCCACCGGAGCTTCGCGCCCAACCCGAAGATCCGGCCCTCGGACGCGGACCTCGACCGTTTAGCGCGGATGATCGACGCCGCGGAGCGGCCCATGATCTTCGGCGGCATCGGCTGCGCGGGGTCGCGCGACGAGGTTCTCGCCCTCGCGGAAACCCTCGCCGCGCCGGTCGGCCACTCCCAGCGTGGCAAAGAGACCTTCCAGTGGGAGAATCCCTTCGACGTCGGGATGAGCGGCCTTTTGGGCTATGGGGCCTGCTACGACGCGATGCACGAGTGCGATCTTCTCCTGATGCTAGGGACCGACTGGCCTTACACGCAGTTCATGCCCACCGAGTGCAAGATCGTCCAGGTCGACATCAAGCCGGAGCGACTGGGACGGCGCTCGCGCCTCGATCTCGGACTCTGGGGCGACGTCGGCGAGACGATCCGCGCGTTGCTCCCGCGCCTCCGCCGCCGGGAAGGACGCGAGTTCCTCGACAAGATGCTCGCGGAGCACGCGAAGGCGGTGGAGAAGCTCCGCGCCTACGTCGACCATCCGGGCGGCGCGGGGCCGCTCCACCCCGAGCAGGTGGCGGCGGTCCTCGACGAGGTCGCGCCGAAGGACGCGATCTTCACCGTGGACACGGGACTCTGCAACGTGTGGGTCAGCCGCTACGTCCGGGCAGCGCGCGAGCGGCGGCTCGTGGGCTCGTTCGTCCACGGTTCGATGGCGAACGCGATGCCGATGGCGATCGGGGCGCAGCTCGCCTATCCGGGTCGCCCCGTCGTGGCGGTGTGCGGCGACGGCGGTCTCGCCATGCTCTTGGGCGACCTCCTGACGATCGCGCAGTACGATCTGCCGATCAAGCTGGTGGTGTTCGACAACGCGTCTCTCGGCATGGTCCGACTGGAGCAGCAGGTGGCGGGACTGCCGTTCCACGGAACGGAGATGAAGAACCCGAACTTCGCCGCCCTCGCCGAGGCGGTCGGCGTGAAGGGCGTCCGGATCGAGCGCCCGCAGGACGTGCGAACGGGATTGGAGGCGGCGTTCGCCCATCCCGGCCCCGCGCTGGTGGACGCGGTCACGGACCCCAACGCCCTCTCCCTACCTCCCAAGACGACCTTCGCCCAGGCGAAGGGATTCGCCCTCAGCATGGCGAGGATGGTCCTTTCCGGCGAGGGCGGCGCGGTCGTCGACGAGCTGAAGGGGAACGTCCGGAACCTGCTCTAGGAACGCTTGGGGCATACTGCCGGCCATGCCCCTCGCCTTGCTGCTTCTCATCGCGGAGAGTCCCGTCGAGCCGGGCGCCAAGCTCATGCCGGTGACCCACGACCTAGCCTTCGGCGAAGGCCCAGCGCGGGCCACGAACGGCGACGTCTACTTTACCGACCAGCCGAACGACCGCATCCTGAAATGGGACGGCAAGCGGGTGACGGAGTGGAAGAAGCCCGCCGGACGCGCGAACGGCCTCGCGTTCGACCCGAAGGGCAACCTCCTGGCCTGCGCGGACGAGAAGAACGAGCTGTGGTCCATCGCGCCGGACGGAAAGGAAACGGTCCTGATCCGTTCGTTCGGGAATGGCCTCCTGAACGGACCGAACGATGTATGGGTGCGGCGGGACGGAGCCCTGTTCTTCACCGACCCGCTCTACGCCCGCGACTATTGGAAGCGCGACAAGGCGCCCCAGCAGCCGGGGCAATACGTGTACTACGTGTCGCCGGATCGCAGGACGGTCCGTCCAGTCGCCACCGACCTGCGCCAGCCTAACGGCATCGTCGGCACGCCCGACGGCAAGACGCTGTACGTCGCGGATATCGGCGCGGGCCAGACGTTCCGCTACCGGGTTGCGAAGGACGGGACGCTGACGGACAAAACCCCGTTCTGTAAGCTCGGCTCGGATGGGATGTCCCTGGACGACCGGGGCAACGTCTACCTCACCGGTAGAGGCGTCACGATCTTCGACCGGACGGGCGTTCAGATCGACCACATCGACGTGCCGGAAGCGTGGACGGGCAACGTGACCTTCGGCGGGCGCGATCGCAAGACCCTGTTCATCACCGCGAGCAAGGGGGCTTACACCCTGCGGATGCGCACGCGCGGGGCCGATTAGCCCCGTCGGGGGTGGGACCCGGGAAAGGGTCGTCCACCACCCACGGGCTAACGTCCGCTCAGGCGGCTACAGCTTGACCCAGGCCTTCGTCTCGCTCGAGCGCTCGACCGCGTCGAGCACCCGCTGGTTTTGGAGGCCGTCCTCCATGTCGGGGGAGATCGGCTTCCCTTCCGCGAGGTTCGTGAACGCGTCGGCGAGCAGGTTGATGAACGTGTGCTCGTAGCCGATGATGTGGCCGACGGGCCAGTAGTGGCCCGCGTAAGGGTGGTCGCCTTCGGTCACCTGGATCGTGCGGAAGCCCTTCGTGCCCGCCTCGTCGAGTTCGCTGTAGTACTGAAGCTCGTTCATCTTCTCCAAATCCCACACGACGGAGCCCTTGGAGCCGTTGATCTCCCAGCGGTGGTGGTTTTTACGGCCCACGGCGAAGCGGCTGGCCTCGAAGGTGCCGAGGGCGCCGTTCTTGAACCTCGCGAGGAACATCGCGGCGTCGTCCACCGTGACCTCGCCCATCTCCTGAGACGCCTTCGCGCCGAGCGAGGCGTCGATCTCGCTCACGAGGGGGCGACTCTTCACGAAGGTGTGGAGAAGGCCGACCACCTCGTCGAACTCGCCCAGCAGGTAGCGGGCCATGTCGATGATGTGGGCGTTGATGTCGCCGTGGGTGCCCGAGCCGGCGACCTCCTTCTGGAGCCGCCAGACGAGCGGGAAGTTCGGGTCGGCGATCCAGTCCTGGAGGTAGACCGCCCGCATGTGGTAGATCGTGCCCAGCTTCCCTTCTTCGATCAGCCGCTTGACGAGGGCGGCGGCCGGGGCCTTGCGGTAGTTGTGGAAGACGGCGTTCGGCACGCCCGCCTCGCGGACCGCCGCCATCATCGCCTCCGCCTCCTCCAGCGTGTTGCCGATCGGCTTCTCGCAGAAGACCGCCTTGCCCGCCTTAGCGGCGGCGATGGCTATCTCGGCGTGGAGGTTGCCGGGGGTCGAGATATCGATCACGTCGATCTCCGGATTCTCGACGACCTTGCGCCAGTCGGTCTCGACGTTCTCCCAGCCGTAGTCTTCGGCGGCCTCGCGGACCTTCGCCTCGTTGCGGCCGCACAGGGTGTGCATCCCTACCTCAACCGGGAGGTCGAAGAACCGCCCGACCTGACGGTAGGCGTTGGAGTGGGCCTTGCCCATAAACTGGTACCCGATGAGGCCGACGTTGATCCGCTTCTTTGCCATGCGAGGATTATGGCGTTGGGTCCGGTCATTCGGCCTCTAAGGGTCGTCCCGTTAGCGACCGAAAGGCCTGATAACCTTCCCAGCCGAACTTTTTCCCATTCCCGACGTTTCCGCCTAAAGTCGCCGATAATGGTGGGCAGGGAATCCCGATGAACGACCTCATCTCTCGAAGAAGCGTGATCAAGGCGGGCGGCATGATCGCCGTGGGGCTCGTCGCGCCCCGCTGGCTCTCCACCATCGCCCAGGCCGACGTGCTGCGCCAAGCGGCGGGCGGTAAGGCCGCGTCCGACACGGTCCTCGTCGTGTGCCAGCTTTCCGGCGGCAACGACGGCCTCAACACGGTGGTTCCCTACGCCCAGAAGGCGTACTACGACCTGCGGCCCACCGTAGGCATCAAGGACGCGGACGTGCTGAAGCTCGACGAGAACGTCGGCCTCCACCCCTCCCTCGCCGGTCTCCAGACCCTCTACAAGGAGGACAAGGTCGCGGTCGTCGGCAACGTCGGCTATCCCAAGCCCAACCGCTCCCACTTCAAGAGCATGGAGATCTGGCAGACCGCCAGCCCCGAGAAGATGATGACGACGGGCTGGCTCGGGCGCCAGCTCGACGCCGACCTCGCCCACCACCCGCTCAATCCCGTGATGGCCCTCGGTCTCTCGACCGAACGGCCCATGGCCCTCGCCGCCGCCCACGCGAGCGTTCCCTGCTTCGCCTCCCTTGCGGACGTGCAGGGCTTGATCGGCGACGCGGACGCGGAGAAGATGCTCCGCGATATTCAAGGCATGGACGCGATGGGCGGCTCGACGACCGCCGCCGTCCAGCAGGCGAGCAAGTCGGCCCTCGACGCGATGTCGATCCTCTCGAAGCAGGTGAAGGGCTACACGCCCCAGCAGACCTACGCCAACGACGCGTTCGGCAACGGCTTCAAGCAGATCGCCCAACTCATCGCCACCTCTCCGGCGACCCGGATCGTCTACTTCTCGGCGGGCGGCTTCGACACCCACGCCCGCCAGCCGGACCAGCACGCGCGGCTCCTCAAGGGCTACGGCGACGCGATGCTCGCCTTCCAGCGGGAGATGGAGGCGATCGGAAAGGACAAGAAGGTCGTCGTCCTCACCTTCTCCGAGTTCGGGCGCCGCGCGCACGAGAACGCGAGCCTCGGCACCGACCATGGCGCCGCCGCCCCGATGTTCCTCGTCGGCGGGCGCGTCAAGGGCGGCCTCTACGGCGCGAAGCCGGAGCTCGACGCCCTCGTGGACGGCGACGTGGCCCACAAGATCGATTTCCGCGAGGTGTACGCGGCGACGCTCGATCACTGGATGGGCGGCGACAGCGAGGTCGTGCTCGGTCAGAGGTTCGCGCCGCTCGGCGTCTTCGCGTAAGGGAGCGCGTGGTGCCCGGGACGGGATTCGAACCCGTACGGCCAAAGGCCAAAGGTTTTTAAGACCTCTGTGTCTACCGTTCCACCACCCGGGCAGGGGTCTCTCGCGATTCTACCGCGTCCCCGCGCGCGTCGAAAACCAGAGGTTTCCAGACGACTTTCAGGTCGGCGCGAAAAGGAGGAGAATCCTGCCGTCGACCGCGCCCCTAACGGCTAGGCCGCCAGGGGAAGCGCCGGTCGCTCGGCTTCGGCCTCGGCTCCGAGCACCCGCACGAAGGCCTCCACCACCGCGGGGTCGAAGTGGGAGCCCGCGCTTCGCACGATCTCCTGGACCGCCTCGTCGACGCTCCAGCGACGCTTGTAGGGCCGTTCGCTCGTGAGGGCGTCGAACACGTCGGCGACCGCCACGATCCGGCCCGGCAGGGGAATCGCCTCGCCGCTCAGGCCCTGGCCGTAGCCCGTTCCGTCCCAGCGCTCGTGGTGGTGGAGGGCGACGACGTAGGCCATGCGCAGGATCTCAGAGCGGCCGTCGGCGAGAACCTCCGCGCCCACCTGGACGTGGCGGCGCATCTCGTCGAACTCCTCTTCCGTCAGGCGGCCGGGCTTTCGCAGAACCGAGTCTGGAACGGCGACCTTCCCGATGTCGTGTAGGGGGGCGGCGAGGCGCAGGACGTCCGCTTCGCCGGGCTCCACCCCGAGGGCGAGGGCGATCGTGCAGGCCATGTCGCCCACCCGGCGGCTGTGGTCGCCCGTCTCGTCGTCCCGGTAGTCGCCCACGCGGGCGAGACGCTCGACGATCTCCCGCTGAGAATCCTCGAGTTGGAGCGTCCGCTCGCGGACACGGTCCTCCAGATGTGCGTTGTGTTCTTCCAGCCGCTCCTGGGCGATCTCGACCTCCGCCTCATGGGAGGCGGTCAGACGCATCTCGCGCACCGTGGTGGCGAGACCGATGAGCAGGAAGACGTCCTCGAACACCACCCATCCGGCGTGTTCGAGGAAGCGCCACGAGGCGCCGAGCGACGTTCCGTAGATCGAAAGGGGAAAGAAGACGCCGCGCCCGACGTGGTCCAGGGCGACCACGCCCGAGAACGCGATCAGGATGCGCCAGTCGCGGTACATGGCGAGGAAAGCCAGGGAACCGAAGACGTGGAAGTGCGTCTCGATCCGGCCGTCCGTCAGGTGGATCAGGAGCGCGGAGAAAAGGGCCTGGGCGAGGGCGATCGTGAACCGGGTCGAGATCGCGCCCGGCTGACGGGTGGCGAGCACGACGGGATACGACGCGAGGGCGCCCCCCAAGAGGAGCGCGGTCAGGACGTGGGGATGGAGGTGCGCGACCGGGCCGGAGTAGGTCAGGGGCGACGTCGCCAGGGCGAAGACCACCGCGAGGACGTACTGCAGGATCATCACCCAGGCGAACAGCCGGTCCGTGCGGACGTTGATCTTGGCCTGGTAGGCCTGGAAGTTCCGCTCCGCTCGGGCATCGAGGGAAAGCGCGCTCAATCCCTCGCTCCCTCGGTTTCGAGCGAACAGCCGAAGACCGGGGCGGAAGGCGACGGGGGCCGCACGCCCCGCAGGATCGCGGCCACGGCGTCAAGCCCGGCGCTCGGGCCGTAGTGACCGCGCACGGCGGTGAGGCCGCCCTGGAAAAGCGACGTTCCGTCCGGGGCGAACACGAAGGTCTGGCCCGAGGTGGCGGCGCCCCGTCGCCGCGCTTCGGCGCCCTGCGGATCGGACGTCACGACGGCTCCGGGAATCCGCCGGGCGGCGCGCTCGTTCGCGGAAACGCCCGGTCCCCGCGTCTCGCCGACGATCGCGACGACGACGCGCGCCCGGCCCGGCTTGCGCTCCATAGCCTGGGTCAAGCCGTCCAAGGTCGCCCGGGTGCAGGGGCAGTCCGGATGGGCGAACACGACGATCGTCGGGCGGACGGGATCGAGCCTGAACACCCCGTCGGAAGGACGCCGACCCGTCGTAGGCCGCGCCGCCGACGCGACGGCCTCGGGGGCGGCGGCTTTGGGGGCCGCGGCTCCGGGAACGGACTCGTAGCGCCAGACGCCGAAGAACCCGGCGCCGACCAGGCCGAGCCACGTGGGAAACAGAAAACGGGAGAACGCGGGCATGAGGTGTCGCTAGAAGTCCTATTCCACGGATCGGAGAATCTCGGGCGAAAGTGGCACAGAGGCTCCGTTCTGTGCCATAATCGCGGCAACACCCTCATGAAGGAAGGCATTCACCCCAAGAGCTACCCGGTGATGTTCGTCGATGGCGAACACCAGTGGACCGGAATTTCGACCACCAAGCCGGCCAACTCCAAGGTCGTCGACGGCGTGGAGTACGGCGTGGTCAACGTCGAAATCTCGTCGTTCACCCACCCCTTCTACACGGGCCAGAAGCGCCTCGTGGACACCGCCGGTCGCGTGGAGAAGTTCATGCGCCGCTACGGCAATCAGAAGAAGTAAGCGTCCGGTCGTCCCGGCACGAACGACGATCGACCTCGCGGTCGATCGTCGTTCGCCGTTTATAAATCCCCTTTTCCGCCGATCATCCCTTCCATGCGTCTCGCCCTCGCCCTCGCTCTCCTCGCCGCCCTCGCCCCCGGGCCGCGTGGTCGGAACGCCGCCGAAGGGCTCTACGACCCGGCCGTCGGCCTGCTCAAGCGCGGATCCCCGGAGGAGCGGACCCTCGTCCTGACCTTCGACGATGGCCCGCATCCCGGTTCGTGCGAGGCCCTCCTCGACTCGCTCAAGGCGCTCGGCGTCAAGGCGACCTTCTTCGTGGTGGGCGAGCGGGTGAAGGCGCGGCCCGACCTCGTGCGCCGAATGCTGGCGGAAGGCCACGAGGTCGCCAACCACACCCAGAACCATCCCCGGCTCTCGGGCCTCGCGCCCGAGCGGCAGGAGGCGGAGATGCGCGCGTGCGAGGCGATCGTGGAGCGCGTGACGGGCCGCGGCATGGCGTTCATGCGCCCGCCCGGCATGCGCTTCGACGCCATGACCCTGGCGAAGTCGCGCAAGCTCGGCTACGTGATGGTCGGCTACAACAGCGCGGCGGGCGACTACGGTCCCAGCGCCGCCCTGAGCGACCTCACCCCCGAGGAGTCGGAGGCGTACGGCCTCACCCCCGCCAACATCGCGGACAAGATCGGCAAGCAGCTCAAGCCCGGCACGATCGTCCTGCTGCACGACAACCCCGTGACCCTCCAGGCGGTTCCCCTCATCGTGAACCGCGCGCGGGCGGAAGGCTACCGATTCGTGACCACCGCCGACCTGATGGCGGGCCTTCCCGAGCCGGTGCGGATCGTGGCCAATCCCGTCCTAGGGAAGGGGAAGTAGGGGTTTTCCGTCCAACTTCCCGACTCCCCCGATTCCCTCCCTTTCTTTCCTCCATAATCGGTCCATGACCGTCGCCGCGAACCCCCACCGCAAGCCGCTCGCCCAGGCCGATCCGACCGTGTTCGGACTGATCCAGGAAGAGGAGGCGCGTCAGAACGCCAACCTCGAGCTGATCGCCAGCGAGAACATCGCCTCGCTCGCGGTCCGGCAGGCCATGGAGAGCGTCCTGACCGACAAGTACGCCGAAGGCTATCCCGGCGCGCGCTACTACGGCGGCTGCGAGGTCGTCGACGTGGTCGAGAACCTCGCGCGGGACCGGGCCAAGGAACTCTTCGGCGCGGAGTACGCCAACGTTCAGCCCCACAGCGGCTCGCAGGCCAACACGGCGGTCTACTTCACCTTCCTCAAGCCCGGCGACACCGTCATGGGCATGGACCTCTCCCACGGCGGCCATCTCACCCACGGCTCGCCGGTGAACTTCTCCGGCCAGCTCTACCACTTCGTGCCCTACGGCATCGACCGCGAGACGGAGCGGCTCGACTACGACCGCATCGCCGAGCAGGTGAAGGAAGTCCGGCCCAAGATGATCACGGTGGGCGCGAGCGCCTACTCGCGGGCCATCGACTTCGCCCGCTTCCGGGAGATCGCGGACTCCGTCGGCGCGTTCCTGTTCGCCGACATCGCCCACCCGGCGGGCCTCATCGCCAAAGGACTCCTCCCCAGCCCCCTTCCCCACGCCCACGTCGTGACCACCACGACCCACAAGACCCTTCGGGGCCCGAGAGGCGGCCTGATCCTCATGGGCCGGGACTTCGAGAACCCCTTCGGCCAGAAGGCGGCCAAGAGCGGACGGACCTTCATGATGAGCGAGCTGCTCGACAAGACGGTCATCCCCGGCATCCAGGGGGGCGCGCTGATGCACGTCGTCGCCGCCAAGGCGGTGGGCTTCGGCGAGAACCTCCAGCCCGCGTTCGGCGACTACGCCGCGCGGATCATCGAGAACGCGCGCGCCCTCTCGGCGGCCCTCGTCGAGCGCGGCTTCAAGATCGTGTCCGGCGGCACGGACAACCACCTGATGCTCCTCGACCTGCGCAACAAGGACTGGACGGGCAAGGCGGCGCAGGCGGCCCTGGACGAGGCGGGGATCACCTGCAACAAGAACGCCGTGCCCTTCGACGACAAGTCGCCCCTCATCACGAGCGGCATCCGCCTCGGCACCCCCGCCGTCACCACGCGCGGCATGGGCGCGGGCGACATGACTCAGATCGCCGACGCGATCGACCGCGTCATCCGGGGCGAGAGCCCGCTCGCCGTCCGCGAGGACGTGCGCGCCCTCACCGGCGGCTACCCGATCCACTAGACGCCGCGAAGCGTCAGGATCGCCACCTCGGGCGGGCAGTAGACGCGCCCGGGGCCGAGGGTGCCGGAGCCTCGATTCACGTACACCGGAGTCGGGGCGTCGGGGTAGTAGCCCGAGCGGTAGCGGCGGGAGCCGTTCGGCGTGTAGAGCGGAAGGCCTCCCGGAAGGCAGATCTCGCCGCCGTGGCTGTGGCCGCTCAGGACGAGCCCGGCGGGAGCGGGAAGGCGCGCCGCGAAATCGGGCTCGTGGAGAAGCACGAGGTTCGAGGGGGCGTCCGACCGGACCTTTCCGTAATCGGGACTTCCGCCGAGGGCGTCGTCCAAGCCCACGACCCGGACCTCGCCCAGGTCGGTCGCCTCGTTCACCAGAAGGCGCAAGCGGGTCTTCCCGACCCGACTCGCGATCTCGCCGGGCCCGCCGGGCCAGTAGTCGTGGTTTCCCAGGACGGCGAGGCAGGGGCAACGAAGCTCGTGCAGCTCCTCAAAGGCGGTCTCGATGTTCCCCAGCGCCTCCGCCGTCCCGTGGTTCAGGAAGTCGCCGGTAAAGACGAAAAGGTCGGGCTTGGCCGCGACCGCCCAGCGGACGGCCTGACGGGCGGCGGCGAGTTGGCCCGCGTTGCTGGCGTGGGCGTCGCTCATGTGGGCGATCCGAAAGCCATCGGCCTTCCATCTCGGGAGATGGAGCGTCCGCTCGGTCAGGACCATCCCGCTCTCGACCACACCGATCCCCGTCCCGGCCAGCAACCCGGCGGCGCCCCATTTCAGGACCTTGCGGCGCGTGACCTTCTCCACGCCTCTCTTCAACCCACCCGAGCCGGGAAGGTTCCTTCCCGGCGGTCGGCGGTTACTTTCCCGTACGCCAATCGAGTTCCGCGTAGGCGGGGACGGCCGTCTTCTGGGCTTCCGACGACCGCTCGGCGGCTTTGCAGATGACGACCGTGCGACGCGCTGATTCGGGCTTGACGACCAAAAGGTTGAAGAAGGTAATGAGGGCTAGTATTTGGTTCAGAGTTGACGAACGGCTCCGTCTTTGCGGAGCCGTTCGTTCAGGCGTTAGCCGCCCGCTTTGGCAGCCTCTTGGCCTTTCTGGACCCGCTCCAGGCACCAGGCGTAGAGATCGCGCTTCTCGCCCGCCGGAAGCCATTTCAGCATCGACGTGGCCACCCGCGCCGCGTCGGCGTACCGCTTCTGTCCCTCGTAGCCGCTCAGCAGCTCATCCGCCGCCAGCTCGCACTTGGGGTCCATCTCGAAGGCCTTCTCAAGGTACACCAGAGGCCGCATGCAGGAACCGCTCTTCGCCAGCGCGAGCAGGCTGACGAAGGCCACATCGCGGGGCGTTGTCGGTACCTTGAGCTTCTCAACGAGGCGAGCCTGATCGGGATAGACGCTCAGGCTCTCGCGCAGGTCCGCCAGGACGTACGCGCCCTGGCCGGGATAGACCTTGCCGCGCAGGGCGGTAGCGATGGAAAGCTCCAGCTCGACCGTGTTGGAGAAGACGTGGACGCCGGGACGCTGGCGGAGACGCACCTGCTGGACGAGGACCTTCTCGGCCAGGGCGTGGCGGCCCGAGAGCAGGGCGGCGTCCAGGAACACGTCGCCCGGACCCTCAAGCTCGTCGTCGGGATGGGTGAGCAGGATCTCGCGGAAGGCGCCCTCGTAGTCCCTGTGGTCGAGGAGTTCGGACGCCCGCCTCCGCAAGACGGCCCATGGGCTGTTGTCGACCTCGGTGCTGGCGGGAACGCCGGGAGCGCGCGGATCAAGCTCGCCATCCGGAGCGATGACGCCACCGTTGGGATGCCGAATGGGGGGTTTGATGTACTGGCTCGGCGCGGACGCAGGCGCCGAGCGCAACAGTTCGGCCACCCAGGCCGACGACTCGTTCGTCTGGGGCGAGACGAGGGCGGAGAAAAGGAGGGAGATCATGGGTTTGCTCGTTCGGGCTCAGGGCCAGATCGGGAAGTCAGGGTAGGGGAACGGAAGTCCAAGCGAGGAGCCATCGTCAAAGCCGTCGAAGTGACCCGATGAAGGGCCGACGAAATGGCCGTCCGCAGTCCAGTCGATCTCAACGATGGGCACGAAGACTGAAGGCCCTGCAAGGCTATTCACAGGCTTGTAGAACAAGTACGTCTGGTAGAAGCCCGTGAAGTTTCCGCTGAAGGGTGCCGTCATCGAGTTGTTGGACACGAGAATTCCGGGCGCGTCGATGAATACGTAAGGGCCTGTCCCTGTAGTCATCCATCCTTCGATGAACTCTGACAGAGTACTGCTGGTCGTTTTCTTGCCTAAGCGATGGTAGGGGAAGCCCATGCCCTGCGGTCCAAGGTCTAGGCCGGTCGTATGGAAAGGGCCCTGAACAGTACCGTTGCCGTTAACCGTCAGCGTTGAGTCTACGAGTTGAATGATCCCGAACAAACCGCTTCCTGGGTTTAGGAACGGAGGATCCTGAACGGTCGGTTCCAGTTTAATGCCGTAGCCTTGAGGATTAGTCGTTCCCGTGATTGTGACGGTGTTTGCGTAGAGTACGAAAGCGAACGGATCTGTTTGGGCTGGCTGACGCCGAAGTTGCATGGATCCAAAATCGCTACTACTGACATCCGCGTTTGGCCCGAATACAGCTATGGTCTTCGTAAGCGGGATGTCGATGCCGAGAGCCGCGCTGTGGAACGTACAGGCGATCGTCGGACCTCCCCCAGCGGCGAAGTAGCACTCCATCTTATTGGAATTGTTCGCAGGTAGTTCGAAAGGGTAGAACACCGAGCCCGTGGCGTTCGCAACGTAATCCTTAAACGGCTTGCCCGCCGAGGGCGCGGACCACGTGTAGGTGTCGCCCGTTCCCGTCGGAATCCCTGGAGAAACCGTCGCCAGGAGCTTCTGGCCGATGGCGAGTTGGTTCAGCGGCGTCGGTCCCGTCAGCGTGAGCGTCGGCGTGACGTAGCTCGCCTCGTAGCTGACGGTGCTGGTCGCATAGGAAGGCGGCGGTGGGGGAGAACCGGGAAAAGGCGGGGGAGCCAAGTTGGGGCCTTTGGTCGCGTCTGAGGTGGGCGTCAGCGCCACGTCGAAGTCCGCCGCCGGGAACTGGCGCACGGTGTACTTCGTGGCGGTGACCGACTCTCCGTACGTCGAGGTAGAAATCACCGTCTCGGGCGTCAGTCCCGTCGAGCAGTGTCCTGAGTCTCCTGACCACGAGGCGGAAGCCACCTGCTTGACGACGATGACGTCTGGTCGGGGGCTCGTGCCTGTCCAGTGGAAGTGGGCGGTCATCGCTCCCGTGCAAGACGAGGAGCCCTGCCCGGCACCGATAATGTAAGGAGCAGAGGTGCTGTTCGATCCGCCGCTCGCGATCGTCTTGGACACATAGGCGGTGTTCTGCCCGTCGTCGGAGTCGCTCCGTGTGGGCAACGATCCGCTCGTCGTCCAGATGCCGCCGGTGATCTTAACTTCGTAGTCGGCGCGGGCGAGCGGAGCCAGGAGGATAAGGAGAAGAGGAAGGAGGTGCCTCAACGGGCGCTCCGGGGGGGGGGAGAGAGAAATTCTCATGGAAGAGATGCTAACTCCCGGTAAAGGAGACACGAGCACCATGATACAGCGCTTTTAGGCGATAAGCCCTTCTATTTTCCGGGCTCTCGATATTGCCTAAAACCCTCCCTTTCTCCGAAGGGGTCAATAAGGCATGTCCGTTCAGACAGGCCCAGGAAGAGCCCCGGGGGCGCGAGCCGTCGGCGATGGCAAATTGCCGACGGTCGGCCCCCGGGGCATAGGGGCTCTTTATCCAAACAGGTACGGGGTAGGAAGGCTTCCGCGTCGGCACGAGAGCTAGGACGCCTACGGCGAAGCTGTCTTTCTCGCTATTTCCCGGTGCGCCAATCGAGTTCCGCGTAGGCCGGAACGACGGTCTTCTGCGTTTCCGACGACCGCTCGGCGGCCTCGCAGATGGCGATGGTGCGCCGGGCCTGCTCGGGCTTGACGACCAACTCCTCGCCGCTCGTCAGGTGGGCGAACACGTTCTCGTAGAAGCGGTGCCCCTCGCTCGGCGGGATTTTCGGCGAGAACTTCGCGAGGTGACCCTTGTGGTCGATCGTGACCTCCAGCGTGTCCCAGCCGGAGAGGACGATCGCGCCATGGGTGCCGAGGATGCGCCAGCGTGGCTTGCCGACGGCGGCGAGGCTGGAGATCTCGACCTGGAGGGTCTTACCGCTTTTGAACCGGACGATCGCCTCCGTGTGGTCCTCGTTGCTCCGTTCGTGCCAGCGCCGCTTGTGGAAATAGCCGTCGACGCCCGCGATGGGCTCGGGGATCATCGCCTGCGCCCAGTCGATGATGTGGGCGCCCCAGTCGAGCAGGGCGCCGCCGCTGATCGACTTGTCGCTCCGCCACCAGGCGCCGGGGTCGCTCAGGCCGCCCATCGCCGCCTCGATGTGGAAGACCTCGCCGATTGTACCGTCGTCGATCAGCCCCTTGATGAGGGTGAAGTCGCCGTCCCACCGGCGGTTGTGGTAGACGCTGAGCATCCGCCCCGCCCGATTCGCGGCGTCGACCATCGCGTCGGCCTCCGCGACGCTCGTGCACATCGGCTTCTCCGTCACGACGTGCTTGCCCGCGTCGAGCGCCTGGACCGCGACCGGCGCGTGAAGGTTGTGGGGCAGGATGATCGTAACGAGATCCACGCCGTCGTCGGCGAGAAGCCCCTCGATCTCCGTGTAGGTCCGGATCTCCGGGAAGTCGGCCTTCGCCTGGTCCATCCGGGCAGGGTCCAGGTCGCAGGCGGCCACGAAGTCCATGCCGGCGGCACGCATCTCGTTCGCGTGCTGGCGGCCCATGTTGAACGCGCCGCCGTAGCCGACTACGGCGGTGCGGATCGTCGTCGATTCCACACGCGGAAGTCTACGCGAAGGCGAGGACCAAGGGCGCGGTTCGACTTTCCAAGTGGGGCCTAGCCGTCGGCGAGGCGGCGGCCTTCCTCGGCGTTGCGCTCGATAAAGCTCTTCCAGTCCTTGGGCACGTCCGAGTCGACGAAGATGGCGTTCACGGGGCACTCGGGCTCGCACAGGCCGCAGTCGATGCACTCGTCGGGGTTGATCACGACCATCTCGTCCGTCTCGTAGATGCAGTCCACGGGGCAGACGGTCATGCAGGACTTGTCCTTGACGCCGATGCAGGGTTCGGTTACAACGTAGGGCATGGGATTTAGGGTTGGAATCGTACTCTATCGCCAGGGTTCCTGCCGAGTCTGCGGAATCGGAGATTGCGAGCGTTAGGGAAAAGGCCTCGAAAGCCGAACGCCCGCTGGCCGCCTTCCCGGCGGGTACCCTCCCTTCATGCTACTGGAAGGCAAGAAGGGCGTCGTCCTGAACGTCACGAACAAGAACTCGATCGGCTGGGCCATCGCGGAGCGGGCGCAGGCCGAGGGCGCCCTCGTCGGCGTCGGCGCGCAGAACGAGCGCCTGATGGAGGGCGTCCAGAAGCTCGTCGCGGGCAAGGAAGGGTTCGATACCCTCATCGCCGACTTCTCGTACGAGGAGCAGTACGACGCGCTCGCGCAGCAGGTGGGCGAGAAGTACGGCAAGCTCGACTTCCTCGTCCACGCCGTGGGCTACGCGCCGAAGACGGCCCTCGAAGGTCGCTTCATCGATACCACTCTCGAAGACTTCCAGGTCGCGATGAACGCCTCGGCCTACTCCTTCGTCCGTCTCTGCAAGACGATGGAGCCGCTTCTGAACGACGATGCCAGCGTCGTCACCCTGAGCTATCTCGGCTCGACCCGGGCGATGGGCGGCTACAAGGTGATGGGCATGGCGAAGGCGGCCCTGGAGGCGGCGACCCGCTACCTCGCCCTCGACCTCGGCGAGCGGGGCATCCGCGTCAACACCATCTCGCCCGGCCCGGTGCGGACGATCTCCGGCATGGGCGTCCCCGGCCTCAAGGACATGATCAAGAACGTGCAGGAGGTCGCCCCCCTGAAGCGGCCCTACGGACAGCAGGAGGCGGCCGGCGCCGCCCTCTACCTCCTCAGCGACCTGGGCCAAGGCGTCACCGGCCAGATCCTGTTCGTCGACTCGGGCTACAACGTGATGGCGTTCTAGAATGGAGGGGACCGGCCCCAGGCGACAGGACATAGAGGCAGGTCCCTGCCGTGTCCTCGGTCCCGTCTCGTCTTCCCTATGACCCTCCTCACCGTCCCCAACTGGTCCTTCGGCCGGTCGAAAGGATTGCTCAACGCCTTTGAGGAGGCGCTGAAAGCCCGTCCGGTGCGGGTCCACTACCTTCAGGGCGACGTGGACCACAACCGAACGGTCTCCGCCTTCTCGGGCGAGCCGGCGGACGTCGCGGACGCCCTCCTCGCCCTGGCGGAGCGCGCGTTCGACGCGATCGACCTCCAGCGCCACGTCGGCGTCCACCCTCGGATCGGAGCCCTCGACGTGCTGCCTTTCGTCGCCGCTCCGGAAAACCGCGACCAGGCCCTCGCCTTCGCGGAAGGTTTCGCCCGAACGCTCGCCGAACGGTTCGCTCTGCCCGTGTTCCTGTACGAACGCTCGGAACGGGGACGACACGAGGGCGACCTCCCTTCCCTGCGAAGAGGCGGCTTCGGAAGCCTCTTGGAGCGCGAGCTGCGGCCCGACTTCGGCCCCCCGCGCGCCCACCCTCGTCTCGGAGCGACCGTCGTGGGCGTGCGCGACCCGCTCGTTGCGCTGAACGTCGATCTGCGCCACCCCCGAGCGGAGGTCGCGCGCTCTATCGCGCGGGAGATCCGCGACCGCCGGTCGGAGGGCGACCCCGCGTTCCTCGGCGTCCGCGCCCTGGGGCTCAGTCTCCCCTCGCGGGAAATGAGCCAGGTGTCGCTGAACGTCACCCTCCCCAACCTGACACCCTTGGACCCGATCGTCGAGTGGATCGAGCGGCGGGCTCTCCAACTGGGGGTCACCTCGGCTGGCGCGGAGCTGATCGGCGTGATCCCCGCCCGCGCTCTGGAGGGTGCCACGCGGGTGCCGTTTCGGGAAGCCCAGGTGGTCTAAGCCGTTCGGCGCCTTACCGCCACTCTTCGTTGCGCCACGCGGTGAGGACGTGGTCCTCCCAGCGACCGTCGATGAGGAGGTAATCGGGGGCGAGGCCCTCCTTCTTGAAACCGAGCGACTCGAGCAGGCGACCGCTCCGTTCGTTGCGCGGAAGGTAGGCGGCCTCGACGCGGTGGAGCCGGTAGCGATCGACGGCGGCGGGAAGGATCGCCTTCAGGGCCTCCTGCATCAGGCCTTGGCCTTGGCACCGCTCGGCGAGGCTGTAGCCCAGAGTCGCGCGGAAGCCTGGGGAGGCGCTGATCGCGGTAAGGTTCGCGACGCCCGCGACCTCGCCGGTCCCGTCGAAGAGGGCCATCCGCAAGGCCTTGCCGTCGCGGCGCTCGGCTTCGATGAGGGGCATCGCGCGCTCCCAGGCATGGGGATCGACGTCCTCGGGCCGGAAGCGGGGATACCAGGGCTGGAGGAAGGCGCGGTTACGGACGTAGTACTCGGCCATGCGCGTTCCGTCGCCGCGCCGCGGCGGGCGGATGGAGAGGCGCGCGGTGGTGAGTTCCATAAGGGAGCCGGACTTCTTGAAAGGGGTAAATGGGCTTTCCCTCTAGGCCTTGTCTCCGGTTCCCTCTTCTTTGGTGCTCCGTTCCCAAAGATCGATGGTCCGCACGTCGCGGCGACGGCGCTCCATCGATAGACCGAGCTTTTCGGTAAGGGCCTCGTAGGCGTCCACGCCGGGGGCGTTCTTCTCGATGTAGTCGAAGGCCCCGCGCCGCATGCACTCGACCGCGTTCGCGACGTTGCCGAAGGCGGTCATCACGATCACTTCCGCGAAAAGGTCGCGCGTGAAGGCGGCATGGAGCACCTGGAGGCCCGCCTCCGGAGTGTCCATGCTCATGTCGGTCACGATCGCGTCGTAGGACTTTTCCGTCTCGGCGATCTTCGCCATGCCCTCGGCGGCGCTCTCCGCGGTGTCCACCGTGTAGCCCGCCCGCGTCAGGCGGCGGGTGACGGCGGCCCGCACGCCCTCTTCGTCGTCGATCACCAACACTCGCACCGAGGGATTATAGCGCGGAGGCGGGCATTCGGACCCGGCGGAAGCCCGGATCGAGGAGTCCGAGCAGGCAGGCGAGGGTCATGCCCGCGCCCATCGCGAGGAATCCGCCCTGGATTCCCAGCCTTCCCGCGAGAATCCCGCCTAGGGCCATGCCGACCGGCATCGCTCCGGTGGCGATCGCGTTCTGCACCGCCGCCACCCGTCCCCGGAAGGCGTCGGGCACGCTCGTCTGGAGGTAGGTGTTGATCGGTAGGTCGGCGGCGGGCACCGCGAGGCCCGCGACGACGTTCCAGCCCGCCATCAGCAGGAACGTCTTGCTGAACGCCATCGCTCCTACCGAGACGCCTACGACGGCGAGGCCGAGGCAGAACCAGAGCGCGGGACGCTGGGGGTTCTGACGGCTCATGACCCCACTTCCCGCCAGCATCCCCACGAAGAACGCGAACTCCATCCACATCAGGTTCTCCGGCCGATTGCCGAACCACTGTTCGTTCGCCGCGAGATAGAACACGAAGAACGGGGCGACGAACAGCCGGAACGCGGCGAGCAGGACGATCATCGCCTTGAGGTCGTGCCGCCCCATGACGTAGCGAAGGCCCGCTCGGAAGTCTTCCCATGCGTGCAGGTCGTGCGCCTTCTCCGGCACGAGGGACGGCAGGCGCAGGATGAACACGGCGGAGCCGAGGAACGACAGCGCGTTGAGCCCCATCGCGGTCGCGTAAAAGCCGTTCGGCGAGAGCGCGTACAGGATCGCTACGGCGCCGCCCGAGACGCTCAGACCCAGGAGCTGCATCACGTTCATCGTCGAGGACGAAAGCGCGTTCGCGGCGAGCAGGTCCTCCTCCGGCACGAGGCGCGGGATCGCCGCCGACTTCGCGGGGTTGAAGAACACGCGCATCGAGGAGAGCGCGAACGTGACCAGCACGAGCGTGGGGAGCCCCGGATGGAAGCCGATCCCGAGGGCGATCCCGAAGAGGAGCAGGGTCAGGCCGCTCGCGACGTCGCTCAGGAGCATCGTGCGCTTACGGTCGAAACGGTCGGCCACGACGCCCGCCTGGGCTCCGAAAAGCAAGTACGGTATCGTCTCCGCCGCCCCGACCACGCCCACCTGCACCGTCGAGCCGGTGACCTGCTGGGTCATGAACATGAAGACGATAAAGTAGAACGCGTCGCCAAGCCCGCTGACGGCTTGACCGAGCCAGAGATTCTTAAAGGGTTTGTGGCGAAGAACGGCAAACATGGGAGGGCTATTATGTCGCCTGTGGCGAGACGCCCCTGAGTCTCGCGGCCTAGTTCCTTGGAAGATCGACCGCCGGAGGCCCCTCTCCACGGGCGGTATCCTGCCCGTATGCCCGAGTACAAGACCGCTATCGTCGTGGGGGCGTCGGCGGGCATCGGAGCGGAGCTGGTCAAGCAACTCGCCCAGAACGGCACGAAGGTCGCGGCGGTCGCGAGGCGACTCGAACGGCTCGAAGGCATCGCGGCGGGCTTCCCCGACCTCGTCCTTCCCTACGCGCACGACGTGACGCACACCGGCGAAGCGGCGGCCCTCTTCCAGCGCATCACCGACGATCTCGGCGGTCTCGACCTCGTGATCTACAACGCGGGCATCATGTCGGACGTCGGGCCGCACGAGTACGACACCGCCAAGGACGTCGCGACCTTCGCGACGAACGTCGACGGCGCCATGGCCTGGCTGAACGCCGCCGCCGCACGGATGGATCGCACCGGCCACGGCACCCTCGTCGGCATCGGGAGCGTCGCGGGCGACCGGGGCCGCCTCGGCCAGCCCGCCTACAACGCGAGCAAGGCCGCCCTCCACTCGTTTATGGAGTCCCTGCGCAACCGGCTCCACCGGCGCGGCGTGACGGTGGTGACGATCAAACCCGGCCCGGTCGCCACCGACCTGATCGCCCACCTCCACTTCCGGAACGCGATGGCCGCCGCCGAAGCGGCGCGACGCACCCTGAAGCTGATCCGAAAGCCGGGCGAACACTACCTGTCGCCCTTCCACCGGCTCGCGTTCCTCGTGATCCGCCACATTCCGTCGCCGATCTTCCGTCGAATGAAGATATGAGCGTCCCTCACCTTTCCCTCTCCCAAGAGGAGGGCTCCAGACCGACGCTGAGTCCCGAGCGGCTCTCACGGGTGGAAGGTTTCGGCTTTGCGGTAGGAGCGGACGGCTACCGGTTTCGACCGACGGACGAGGACGGGGTACGCGAGGCGTTCGACGCGGCCCGAAGCGCGGGCAAACGGATCGTTCTGCGGGGCGCGGGCCGCTCCTACGGCGACGCGTCGTGCCTCTCCGAAGGCGCGATCCTCGACCTCACCCGGATGCGCCGCATCCTTCGCTGGGATCCTCAGACCGGCGTGATCGAGGCGGAGGGCGGAACCACTCTGGAAGACGTGTGGCGCACCACCCTGGAGGACGGCTGGTGGCTCCCCGTCACGAGCGGCACGATGGCCCCTACCCTTGCGGGCGCCCTCGCGATGAACGTCCACGGGAAGAACCATCTTGAGGCGGGCACCCTGGGCGAACACGTCCGCGCGCTCGACGTGATCGCGCCCGACGGTCGCAAAGGGACCCTGACCGCCGAGGAGCCCGCCTTCCGCGCCGTCGTCTCCGGCGCGGGTCTCCTCGGCGCGATCACCCGGGTCGAGCTTCGGATGAAGCGGGTCACGAGCGGCAACGTCAGCGTCCTCCCCATCGCCTGCCGCAACTGGGACGCCCACTTCGAGGCGTTCGAGCGCTACGAGGGAACGGCGGACTATCGGGCCGCCTGGATCGACGGCTTCGCCCAGGGGCGCGCCTTTGGACGCGGCCAGTTCCTCGCCGCTTGGCACGCGCAGGACGACCCGCTCAGCCTGAGTTCCGAACACCAGGAGCCGTCCGACCTCGCCCTCGGTTTCCTGCCGAAGTCGATTGGATGGCGCGTCCTCAAGGCGGTCAACCACCCCCTGGGAATCGGAACGCTGAACGCCCTCAAGAACCTCGCCGCCCACGGCCCTTCGAACGGGACGCCTTCCTTGCAGAGCCTGGTCGCCTTCACCTACCAGCTCGACTACGTCCCCCACTGGCAGCGCGCCTACGAGCCGGGAGGCCTCGTCCAGCACCAGTCGCTCGTCCCCCGGATGAACGCCCCCGAGACGTACGCCCACATGCTGGAGCTTTGCCAGGACGCCCACCTGCCGCCCTATCTGATCGTGATGAAGCGGCACCGCGCCGACCCGTTCGTCCTCTCGTACGGCCTCGATGGCTACTCGCTCGCCCTCGACTTCAAGGTGACCCATCACAATCGCGAACGGCTATGGAAACTCTGCCACCGCCTCGACGAGCTGGTGGTCGAGGCGAACGGACGGTTCTACCTCGCCAAGGACGCCACCCTCCGTCCCGAAAGCTACCGGGCGACGATGGGCCCGGCCCTCGACCAGTTCGCCCGCTGGCGCGACGCCTTCGATCCCGATCGGGTCCTTTCCAGCGATCTGGCCGAGCGTCTCGGGCTGTAGCGCGGCTTTTGGGGAGACCGCTACAATGGGGCTATGGACCCTCGCTACCCCGTGGCCCTCTCCTCGTGGGCTGTCCACAAGGCCGTCGGCTTCACCGTCCACGACTCGCCGGACCGGGGAACCCAGCCGTACCAGGCGGTGGGGCCGAACCCCATGGACGTGCGCGAGTTTCCCGCCCAGGCCAAGGCGCACGGCTTCGACCGCGTTGAGCTTTGCCACTTCCATCTCGACCGCTCCGATCCGACCGCCGTCGACGATCTGCGCCGGGCCTTCGAGAGCGCGGGCGTCACGCTGCAGTCGCTCCTGATCGACGACGGCGACCTCGCCCATCCCGACCCGGTCCATGCGGAGCGGCACGAGCGCTGGATCGCTTCCTGGCTTCAGACCGCGACGCTACTCGGCGCGGAGCGAGCGCGGGTGGTCGGCGGCAAGACCCGACGCGAAGGCGACGTGGAAGCGGTCGCGCCCCGCCTCCGACGGCTCGCCGCCGGAACCCCGGTGCGGATCGTTACCGAGAACTGGCTCGCTACCCTCTGCGACCCCGAGCAGACCCTTGAGCTGCTCGACCTTTGCGGGGACGAGATCGGCTTCAACGTCGACCTCGGCAACTGGACCTGCGCGGAAAACCACGCCTGGATCGAGCGGATCGCGGGACGGGCCGAGGTATGCCACGCAAAGTGCGAAGTTCAAGACGACGCGAACGAGTTGGACGGCTTCGGAGCCGCCATCGACGCCGCGATCCGGGGCGGCTACGTCGGCCCGCTGACCCTGGTCAACGGAGCCGGTTCGGATCGTGAGTGGGACTTGGTCGAAGGACAGGCCCGGTACCTCCGCGCTCGCAGCTAAGCTGGGGTCCCGTCCTACAGGGCGACCGCGAGTCGCCCCACCGCCGCCAGAGTCGCGCTCCGCTCTTCGTCCGACGTCGGGCCGCCCGCGTAGTAAGCGGCGACGACCAACGGCTTACCGTCGGGACGCCACGCGACGGCGACGTCGTTCGTCTCCCGGTGGTTCCCTGATCCCGTCTTGTCGCCAACGCGCCAACCCTCAGGCATTCCCGCCCGCAGGCGCTTGTCTCCGGTCTGACAGGCCACGAGCCACGCGGCCAGTTGTACTCGGGACGCCGCCGAGAGGGCATCGCCGAGGGTCAGCGTTCGGACCAGCCGGAGCATCGCCCGCGGGGTGGTCGTATCTCGCTCGTCGCGCGGAGCGCCGTCGTTCAACTCCGGTTCGCGCCGGTCGGACCGGGTCGTGCGATCGCCGAGGGAGCGGACGTACGCGGTCAGCTTCGGCGGACCGCCGAAGCTCTCGAAGAGAAGGTTGGCCGCCGTGTTGTCGCTGAGCGTGATCGCCGCCTCGCAGAGTCCGCCCATCGTCATCCCCTCACGGACGTGCTTTTCCGTAACGGGCGAATAGGCCACCAGCGACTCCTTGGCGTAGATGACCCGCCGGTCGAGGCTCTCCTCCTTGCGATCGACCCGCGCGAGGACGAACGCGGCGGAAAGGAGCTTGTGGGTGCTGCACAGGAGGAAGCGCTCGTCGCCCCGGTGCGAGAAGATCCTCTCGTTCGCGGCGTCGAAAGCCGCGACGCCGAGGCGACCGCCGTGCTTTCTCTCGAGCGCAACGACGCCCTCCCGGAATCGCCGAGCGGAGTCGTCTCCGGGCGAGACGAGGAGGATCGGGCCTGCCATCGAACCGACGAGGAGGTCCCGACGTGAGATCGTCGCCATGCTCGGGCCAGTGTATCCGGACCGAGCGGCGCGGGAACGGGGCCTAGAGGGCGGTACCGTTCGGGAACCAGAGACCGAGCTCGCGCTGGGCGGCCTCAAGATCGCTGGAGCTGTGAACGAGGTTGTCGTCGATGCTCAGGGCGAGGTCGCCGCGAACGGTGCCGGGAGCGGCCTCGACCGGATTGGTGGCGCCCATCATGGCGCGAATCGCCTTGACCGCGTTCTCGCCCGAGACGGCGAGGGCGACGATCGGACCGCTCGTCAGGTACTCCACGACGGAACCGAAAAAGGGGCGCTCCCGGTGCTCGTCGTAGTGCGACTCGGCGGTCTCGCGTTCGGCGGTGAGAAGGCTCAGGCCGGTGACCTTGAGGCCGCGCGCCTCGATGCGGCGAACGATCTCGCCGATAAGGTTGCGAGCGACGCCGCCCGGCTTGATGAGGACGAGGGTGGTTTCCTGGGCCATGCTGGGGAAGAGTTTACCGAGGTCCAGGAAAGAGGCGACTGAGCCGACGAAGACGAAGGGTTAAGGTTCGCCCCCGCCCTCCCCCTTTCCTCAGAGAATCTTGTCCAGCGTGATCGGAAGGTCACGGACTCGCTTGCCCGTGGCGTGGAAGACCGCGTTACCCAGCGCGGCGGCCGCCCCCGTGATACCGATCTCGCCCGCGCCCTTCGCGCCGATGGCGGAAACCCACCGGTCCTCCTCCGGCACCGTGATCACGTCGAGGTCCGGCACGTCGCGGTTCACCGGGACGTGGTACTCCGCAAGGCTCGAGTTCACGTAACGACCGTAGCGGGGATCGAGCAGGCTCTCTTCGAGCAGCCCCATGCCGATCCCCCACACGATGCCGCCGTAGAGCTGCGACCGCAGCGTCTTCTCGTTGAGGACCTTGCCCAGGGCGAACGCCCCGACCCAGCGCGCCACCTTGATCGTCCGCAGCTCGGGATCGATGTGGACCTCGCAGAACTGCGCCCCAAAGCCATGGAACGAGTAGTTGCGCGCCTCGGCCTCGCGATTGGCGCTCGCCTCGGCCGAGACCGTTTTCCCTCCAGACTTCTTGACCGCCGACGCGTACTCCCTGGGCTCGACCCCGAGCTTCGTCCGCAAGGCTTCGCACGCCTTCTGGACCGCCGAACCCGCGCTCGTCGCGCTCCAAGAACCTCCGGAAAGGGGCGCGTTCGGAAGCTTGCTGTCCGCGATCTCGACCCGGACCGCTTTCGGATCGACGCCGAGGGCGTCGGCGGCGATCTGGGTGAGGATCGTGTAGGTGCCGGTGCCGAGGTCCTGGGTGGCGATCTCGATCAGAATCTTCCCCTTCTCGTCCACCGTCGCGCGGGCGGAGGCGGGCATGTAGTTCGCGGGGTAGGTTGCGGTCGCCATGCCCATCCCAACGAGCAGGTTGCCCTTCGTCGTCGAGGCGGGCTTGGGGTTCCGGGCGGACCATCCGAAGCGGGCCGCACCCTGGGCGTAGCACTCCTTCAGGCTCTTGCTCGACCACGGCTTACCGTTGCTCGGGTCGACGTCCGCGTGGTTTCGCAGACGAAGCTCCAGAGGATCGATGCCGAGTTCGTAGGCCAGCTCGTCCATCGCGCACTCCAGCCCGAAGGTGCCGGACGCTTCGCCGGGAGCCCGCATGTAGGTTCCGGGCGGCACGTCGAGTTTGACCGGACGGTCTTGGACGCGCGCGTTGGCGCAGGCGTAGAGGATCGGGTGGGCGACGCCCGCCGACTCGACGAAGCCGTCGCGCTGGGCCTGGTCGCAGTGGCCGTCGTGGACGATGGCGGTCAGCTTGCCGCCCGCGTCGGCGGCGAACGCCTGCGCCTGGTGGGTCTGCGGCCGGTGACCGTTGCTCGTGAACATCTGCTTGCGGGTGAGCGAAAGCTTCACGGGGCGGCCTACGACCTTGGTCGCGAGGGCGCATAGGGAGGTGTGCGGCCAGGAGTTGCCCTTGCAGCCGAAGCCGCCGCCCACGAAGGGGTCGACGACATGGACCTGCTCGGGCTTGAGCCCCATCCGGTTCGCGACCGTCCCGGCGGTAGAGATCACGCCCTGGGTCGCGTCGTACACGGTCAGGCCGTCGGCGGTAGGGATCACGACGGTGCCGTGCGGCTCCATCGGGTTATGGTGCTCGGTCGGCGTCGTGTAGGTCTGCTCGACCTTTTTCGCGCCTGCGGCGAGTCCCGCCGCCACGTCGCCCCGTTCGCGCGGACGGCCCGCCGACGACGGGTCGATCGCGGCACGGAAGTCGGCGCGCGGCGGCTGGGCCTCGTAGGTCACCCGCACCGCCTTCGCACCCTCCTGAGCCGCTTCGAAGGAGTCGGCGACGACGAGCGCGAGGTTCTGGCCGCTGAAGGTCACGTCGCCGCTGAGAAGAGGCGTGTCCGCGTTGTCGGGCGTCATCACGGCGACGACGCCGGGAACGGCCTTCGCGGGCGCCGCGTCCACCGTCGCCTTGCCCCGCGCGATCGTGCTCTGCACGAGGACCGCGTGGGCGACGTTCGTCGCCGGGAACTCCGCCGCGTACTTGGCCGCCCCCGTCACCTTGAGGCGACCGTCCACCCGGTCCATCGGCTTGCCCACGGCCCCGCTTTTCCCCTGCATGCTCTACTCTACAACGCGTCGCAGCGCGAAGGCGGCGTGGGGCGAACCAAAAACGGGGCCCGCATCGATGCGGGCCCCGTTTGGGGGTGGAAGTGGCGTTATAACCGAAAGGAACGTCCGTATCGTAACGCGATTCTTTTAAAAGTCCAAATCGTTCGCGCTCTCTCAGCTTTTTTTGCGCTTTTTTCCCAAGGTTTCGACCCGGTACCCTTAGCGGACCCATGCAGCCCCTGCGCGTTGGCATCGTTGGCGTCGGCAACATCTCTGGCATCTACCTGAAGAACCTCGGTGAGTTCGAGGCCACGACCGTGGTCGCGGTGGCCGACCTCGACCTCGCCCGGGCGGAGACGGCGGCGAAGGAGAACGGCATCCCGAACGCCCTCACGCCGGACGAGCTGATCGCCCACCCGGATGTGGACCTCGTTCTCAACCTTACGATTCCCGCCGCCCACGGGCCCGTCGCCCTCAAGGCGGTGAATGCGGGCAAGCACGTCTACAACGAGAAGCCGCTCAGCATCGATCTCGCGCAGGCCCGCGAGCTGATCGAGACGGCGAAGGCCAAGGGCGTGCGCGTGGGCTGCGCCCCGGACACGTTCCTGGGCCAAGGAATCCAGACCGCCATCGCCGCCCTCGACGCGGGCGCGATCGGCGTCCCGGTCGCCGCCACCGCCGCGATGCGGAGCCGAGGTCCCGAAAGCTGGCATCCCAGCCCCGAGTTCTTCTTCAAAGCGGGCGGCGGGCCGATGCTCGACATGGGGCCGTACTATCTCACCGCCCTCGCGGCGATGCTCGGACCGGCCAAGCGCACCACCGGCATCGTCTCCAAGAGCTACCCGACGCGCACCGTGGGCAGCGGGCCGCTGCAAGGACGGAGCATCGACGTCGAGACCCCGACCCATCTCGCGGGCGTGATCGAGTACGCCTCGGGACAGCTCGTCGAGCTGACGACGAGCTTCGACGTCTCCCACGGCTGGGGGAACGCCATCGTCGTGTACGGCAGCGAGGGCACGATGACCGTGCCCGACCCGAACAACTTCAGCGGCGAGGTCCTCGTGCGCGGCGCGAAGGACGAGGAGTGGAGCCCGGTCGAGCCCAAGCACGCCTACGGCGCGAACTCGCGCGGCCTCGGCGTGCTCGACATCGCCCTGGCCGTCCGGGACGGAAGGCCCCACCGGGCGAACGGGGATCTGGCCCTGCACGTCCTGGAGACGATGCTGTCGTTCGAGCGATCCTCGAACGAAGGGCGCCACGTCGCGCTCGAGACCGCGCCGGAGCGCCCCGCCCCCATGCCTGCAGCAGGCTTGGCCTAATCCTAAGCCCTATCCATTCGGGGCGTAACACTTCGCCCCTTGCGTCGATCGGCGCAATCTTCGCGAGGAGGCGGATTGGGGCGAGCCGTTCGAACGTCTCGCCCCGTACCCTTCTGTTGAGAATGGGTGGACACCCTTTTAGGGATCCACCCAGACTCTCCAGGGAATCCGTCTCGAGGTTCGATGGAAGTGGCTGCGCCTGTCGACTGAAGCAAACGACGGGCGCCTTTTTGTTTTAGGCCTCCGTTTCCTACGCCTCCCCTGCGAACCGAAACGCCGTTCAGGCAGTACTTTTAGGCGATGGTTAGAAACGCGAACGCCGTGTGGAACGGCGGACTCAAGGACGGCAAGGGCACGATCTCGACGCAGAGCGGCGGACTGAAGGACACGCAGTACTCCTTCAAGACCCGCTTCGAGGACGGCGTGGGCGTCAACCCCGAGGAGCTGATCGCCGCCGCCCACGCCTCCTGCTTCAGCATGGCCCTGGGCGCCCAGCTCGGCGAGCGCGGCATCACGCCCGAGGCGATCCACACCCAGGCGGCGGTGACGATGGAGAACCTGGCCCTGACCAAGAGCGCCCTCACCACCACCGTCGTCGCCCCCGGCGCGGACGAGGCGAAGGTGCGCGAGGCCGCCGAGGCGGCGAAGGTCGGCTGCCCGATCTCCAAGGCCCTGAGCGCGCTCGACATCACGCTCGACCTGACCGTCCAGGTCTAACCGCGAAGCGGTTGTAGCCGCACCCTCCGCGGGTGCGGCTACCCCACTATTCCCTGAGTAGCTCCCGCGCGGTCGCCCACGCTTCGACGTCGGGTTCGCGCGCGTCCTCGCCCTGCAGGACGGCTTCGATCTCGCGCGGGGTGAGGTCCTCGCCGATCGCGAGGGCGAGGGCGCGGGTCGCCTCCGGGGCCTCCTCCAGGTAGAGCGGCAGTTCCAGGGAGGCGGCGGCGTGGAGGAAGGCGGCGAGCGCCGGCACGTCCCCGCCCCGGAAGGCGGCGCCCGCCCACTCCGACTCTGCGACGGCGGCAAGAGCCTCCTCCATGCCGTCGTCGGGCGGAAGCTCGACGTAGACGCGCGCCTCGTCGAAGCCGCGCAGTTCCCGCAGGCAGCGCTCGATGTCGCCGTTCGACCACAGCGGCGCCACGTAGGCGTCCACCTCGCCGCCCGCCGCGAGGTGGCGGTTCAGATCGGCGACGTCGGCCTCGCGGGCCGCTTCCCATTCCTCGCGGGTCGAGGCGGAGCGTCCGCGCAGGAACGGGTCGCCCGGCTGGGCGCTTTGGACGGGAACGGCGGGCACCTTCAGAGTCTAATCGAAAAAGGAGTACAATCAGGGTTCGCTCCGACGGAGTTGGTCGTGAGAGGACGAGAGTAGATGTCGAAAATGCGAGTTCTGATTGCGGACGACGATCCCATCATCCGCCTGGACCTCAAGCAGATGCTGGAGAACCTAGGCTATGAGGTCGTCGCGGAGGCGGGCGACGGCCAACAGGCTGTGGAAGAGGCCCGAGAAACGAAGCCGGATGTGTGCATCCTGGACGTGAAGATGCCCGTCATGGACGGCATCGAGGCGGTGGGGATCATCACCGAGGAGGGCATCGCCCCCACCATCCTCCTGACCGCCTACAGCGACAAGGAACTGGTCGACCGGGCCAAGGGAGCGGGCGTGTTCGCCTACCTCGTGAAGCCGTTCAAGCCCAGCGACCTCGCGCCGAGCATCGAGGTCGCGCGCTCGCGCTTCGAGCAGAATTCGGCTCTCACCAAGGAGGTCGGCACCCTGCAGGAGCGGCTTGAGGCGCGCAAGCTGCTCGACCGCGCCAAGGGCATCCTCATGGACGAGCATAAGCTCGGTGAGGCGGAAGCCTACCGCCGCATCCAGGTGCAGTCGATGAACCTGCGCAAGACGATGCGCGAGGTCGCGGAAGCGATTATCCTCGCCAAATCGATCTAGACGAAAGGCGATTCGCATCGGCGACGAGGGGCGATCCCCCTCGTCGCCTTTTTCGTCTAGGTCGAAAGTCCCGGTTCGCTGAGAAAGCCCTTAGAATGGGGGGGGGTGAGACGCGCGTTCGTCCCGATTCTTTTCCTCCTCGGCCTGCGTGGCATCGCCCACGCCCAGGCGCCGCCGGTCCAGAACACCGACTCGTACTCCGACCGCAACGTCACCGTCCAGTTCGGGATGAAGCTGGACAACGCGGCCACCGCCCCCGGAACCAAGGTCAGCGGGACTAAGGTCGAGACGTCCTTCTGGGCCGAGGCGCGGCAGAACGGCACGACCCCGGCCGCCCCGGCCCAGCCCTGGACCCACGCGGACCTGGACGTGTCCGTGACCTGCGGCGACGCCTCGCCCGCGCTCGATTTCCGTTATCACTGCGAGACGGTCGGCCAGAATCCTCCTAGCGGCGGGGCGCTCACGATGGTTCCCGACGCGGAAGAGCCGGAAGCGCCCGTTCCGCAGATCCCGATGGGAGCCTTGATCTCCGGCGGCGCCCAGCCCGTCCGCATCGCCTCGACGGAGTTCGGGGACGGCAGCACGATCCACTTCCTGATCACGTGCAAGATCCACTTCGCGCGGATCGTCAACGACGTCACGCTCGACTCGAAGATCGTCGAGCGAAAGATCGTCGCCACCCTGACCGCCTGCAACCGCGTCCTCCTCCTCGCGACGAACGAGGAGTACGCCACCGTCTACAACGACCCGATGCATACCCAGCCGCTGTCTCAGGGCTATCTGACGACACTCAGCCCGTATACCAGTCCGACCCAGCCCCTTTACAAGAAGGCGGCGGCCGATGCGATGCCCCTCGTGCGCCCCTTCTGGGACGCCGTCCACCACACGATCTTCCCGGACGCGGGCAAGGAGACGAAGTGGGGTGAGAACGCAGCCAACCCGGACACGACCTGGCGGACGCAGAACCTCGACGCGGAGATGAGCAAGTACACCGCCTTCTTCGCCTTCACCCACGGCGAGAACACGAACCCCGTCCACTTCCGCGCCAGCGTGGGCCCGAATACCGTCTCCGACGGGCAGGTTTACGGATCGGAAGTGCGCACCTACGTTTCGGCCGGGCGGGCGATACCGGACTACCAACTCGCGATCTTCTACGCCTGCTCGTTGGGTGGCTCGACGAGCATGCCTTACGGATTTTGGATCGTCATCAATGAACAACCCTGGAAAGGAATCGCCGGCTTCTCAGAACAGTGTTTCTACAGGCTTTACCGTCCAAATCAAACCGTGCCCGAAAGGACGTTAGACGAACACGCGAAGAAGCTGATGGAGCACTTGTCACAAGGATTCCCGCTCCAAGTGGCTTTGAACAAGATGCAGGTCGAAGCGCCTTTAGAAAACCGTCTTGTTCCGCTTAAGGCCGGTGGTAGCCAAATGCGGATGACCGCGAGTAACGGTTATGCGCGCCTCAGATACGTCTTTCTTGAACCATGGAGGTTCGATCCGGCTTACGCAACCAACGCAGCTTCGGTGAACACATGGTACTGGCTTCTTTAATCTTAAGCGCCTCGTTTCAAACTTCTGCGGATCAGCCCGCTTTGACGTTGCTCGCTTTCCGAAACGCGCTGTCGAAGTTTCCGGCCATGGAAAGACTCCCCGCTACGGTGAAGACCACAACCGTGCCGGGCGCCCTCTACTTCGAAGTCGGCGTCGGTGGGGGAGCGGTTAGCCTCAGGGACGGCAAGGTTCTCAACTACCGATCGTTCGGATTCCTGGGTGCCGCGCCGCCGCCGTTGGACAAACGACTCGGTCAGGATGCTTGTGAGGACTTAGCGCAGAGGGCGATGCGCCTGATCGGACGGCCCTACACCTATCGCCTGTCGCAGACCCAAGAAGAGGGCTCCTCGTTGAATCTTTGGTTCGAGGCCTACGAAGACGACGTCAACTTAGTAGGCTGCCACGTTTCCGCGACCGTAAACCGGGATTTAGGCGAGGTCGAAGGCGTCGAGGTCAACGGCCCCGACGAAGGGGGCTTTCCCTCGCGTTCCCCGACGATTCGTTTCGACCCATTCGGGATTATTGCGGCGAAGACGACGGTTGCGTCCTTTGCTTTCGTGGAGTCGAAGGGAGCAGTCACCGCGCTAGACTCAACTGAAGAGCCGGAGAAGGGACTATGGCTCGCTGGCCGGACTTCGCCGGGCGACAGCAAGGTGAGTCCTCCGGGACCGACCCAATCCCAACTCGCCGCCGCCGCAAGAGGTGAGGGAACGCCGGTCTGGATCGTCAGTCTCAAGGGCGACGCGCTGCCCTTCAAGGGCGAGACCGCGAGCTTCCCTCTCGTCAAGGCCTACGTGGACGCCCAGACCGGTCGCCTTCTATGGTTCGACTACATGGACCAGTACGGGTTCGGAGGCGGCTCCCCCACCGCCGAACCCCGCCCCGCGCCCGTCCTCTCCGGCCCCGCCGCCCTGACCGTCGCCGGTAAGCTCCGCCAGGTGCGACTCACTCCCGTCGCCGCGACCCGCCCCTTCGTCCCCTCGGGCCGCGCGGTGCTCGGCATTGGGAAACGCCTGTTCGACGCCGAGTACGACGCCAAGGCGGGACTCGTCCGCTACAAAGGCAAGCTGGCGCGGACGCTCTTAACCCTCCCATAGCCTCCCGATCTCCATACTGAGGCCATGCTCCTCCTCGCGGTCCCTTTCGCGCTCCTTCCGAACGCCCACGCGCACAACGACTACGCGCACAAGCGGCCGCTGTTCGACGCGCTTGACCAGGGCTTTCTGAGCGTGGAGGCCGACGTGTACCTCGTGGACGGTGAACTGCGGGTGGGGCACGACCGGAAGGACCTCAAGGCCGGGCGCACCCTGGAGTCGCTCTATCTCGACCCGCTCGCGGCCCGCGTCCGGGAGAACAAGGGAGGCGTCTATCCCCAGACGGGGATGCTCACCCTCCTTGTGGACATCAAGGAGGACGGAGCGGCGGTGCAGGACGAGCTTCGAACGCGGCTCCCGAAATACGCCGCGATGCTGAGCGAGCGCACGGGCTCCACCGTGCGGGCGCGGGCGGTGGAGGTCGTACTCTCCGGGGCGCGGACCGACGACTGCGCGGTGGGCGACGGCTTCCTCTTCAAGGACGGCACGGAAAAGGACCTCGTCGACCCCGCGTACCGAACGCCGCAGATCAGCGAGAGCTACCTCGACGTCGTCGGCGGCGTCCTTCCTCCAATGCCCGCCGCCCCGAAGGCGAAGCTCGCCGCCCTGGTCAAGGCCACCCACGACGGCGGCAAAAGGCTTCGGCTCTGGGGCACGCCCGACGCCCCCGCGACCTGGGGCGAGCTGCGCGACGCCGGTCTCGACCTGATCAACACCGACCGATTAGCGGACCTGCGGGCGTTTCTGCTGAACCGAAATCCCTAGAGCGTCGCCCAAAGGTCGCCGAAGGCGCGGAGCACCTTGCCCCGGTGGCTGATCGCGTGCTTCTCCGCGGCGCTCAGATCGGCCATGGTACGCCCCATCTCGGGAAGGTCGAAGATGGGATCGTAGCCGAAGCCGCCGCCGCCGCTCGGACGCTCGGCGATGCGCCCCTCGCAGATCGCCTCGAAGGTGGTGGCGAGGCTTGGCCCGACGAGGGCCACGCAGCAGCGGAAGCGGGCGGCGCGGTCCGTCACCCCTTCCAGCTTCGAAAGGAGAAGGTCGCTCTTCTGCGGAAAAGGCAGATCCTCGCCGCCGAAGCGCTTGGAGTAGAGGCCGGGCGCGCCGTCGAGAGCGTCGACCTCCAGCCCCGCGTCGTCCGCGAGGCACCACTCCCCGGTGAAGCGGGCCGCCGACTCGGCCTTGATCGTCGCGTTCTCCGCGTAGGTCGATCCCGTCTCCTCGGGCTCCGGCGCGCCGTCGTAGTCGGCCAGGGTGCGAAGCTCCAAGGTGGGAAAGCGCTCGCTCAGGATGGTCAGCATCTCGCCCGCCTTCTTACGGTTGTGGGTGGCGATCACGAGGCGCGGGGGCATCGCGTCTATTGTGGCGCCGCTCCGGCCTCGAAGGACGTCGGCTCACAAAGATACCGGTCAGTACGCGTGGAAGACCGATGACACCGCAATAAAGCGGTAGTTCTTCGGAAAAACGGTCTCTGCCCGAGCGACCCAAGCTATATTCAAGAGGTCAGGGTGACGCGATGCGAATTGGCTTGAGTTTTAGAGAACCTCTGGTAGGCGAGGCGGTGGCGTGCCTCCTCGAAGGACGGCGCGGATGGGCGGCCTCCTTCAACGCGCGCTCGGTGGGCGAAGCCCTCGAGTGCGCCAAGACCACCGCGATCTCGGTCCTGCTGGCCGACACGCTCGGCATGCGGGACGACGAGCTCCAGGCCCTGGTCGAACTTCAGGAGTGCGGATCGACGGCCGTCGTGCTGCTGGCCGCGGAAGCCGACGCCGGTCCCTACCTCGACCTTCCTCTGGAGCGCGTCGTCTCCCGCCAGTCGTCGAGCGAGGAGCTGTTCGCCGCCCTCGATGAGCTGGCCCGCCCGAGCGGCCGGGGCCGCTCCAGCGCCCTTCCCTTCGAGCTGAGCCGCCGCGAACTCGAATGCGCCCAGCTCGTCGCCTGCGGCCTGAGCAACCGGCGCATCGCCGAACTGACCGGCCTGCGCGAGCAGAGCGTGAAGAACGTCGTCTCGCTTGCCATGCGCAAGATGAGCGTCGAGAACCGAGTCCAGGTCGCCCTTCGCCTCAATCAGGCGGGCGTGTCCGAGTTCGTCGCCACCCACGCCGTCGTCTCTATCTCGATGCCCCCGAACATTCCCGCGCCCCAAAGCATCTCGGCGTCTCAGAGCGTCGTCGCCGCCCGCGACTAGCGAAACGAAAAAAAGCAATCATTAAAGGGGTGGAAGGGATCATCCCTCCACCCCCTTCTCGTTATGCGCCAGCGCGTCGTCACCGCCCTGCTTCTCGCCGTTCCGGCCCTCCTGGCGTTGGCCCTCCGAACGCCCTGGCCCCTGGCCGGGCTGGGTCTGGCGGCGGCGGCGGTCGGAGGATGGGAGGCGGACGCCCTGCTGAAGACGTGGGGACAGGTGGCGATCACGGCGGTGGTCACGTTCGTGCTCGTCGCGATCACCCTCCTGCCGGGTTCGCTGAGCCTCGCCCTCTTCGCTCCCCACTTCCCCCTGGCCGCGCTCGTCCTGGGCATCGGGGGCGCGTGTCTCCCCGAAGGACTTCCGGGCCTTCCCTTCGCGCGAGCCTTCGCCGCCCTGTGGGTGGTCGGCGGCCTCGTCGCGATCCTGACGCTCCACCGAGCCGCCCCTGGCGTGGGGGTCTGGTGCCTCAGCCCCGCCCTGATGGCCCTCCTCCCGGTCTGGGCGGGCGACATCGCCGCGATCTTCGCGGGACGCGCCTTCGGAAAGCGGCCCCTCGCGCCCAAGATCTCGCCCAAAAAGACGGTCGAGGGCGCCGCCGCCAGCCTTCTCGCGGCGATCGCGACGGCGGGACTGCTGGGGGTCGCCCTGCACCTGCCGCCTGCCCGCGCGCTCGCCGCGGGACTGACGGTCGGCGTGCTCGGACAAGCGGGCGACCTGTTCGAGAGCTGGCTCAAGCGGCGCGTGGACGTCAAGGACAGCGGGACGCTCCTCCCCGGCCACGGCGGCGTGCTCGATCGGATCGACTCCGTCCTTTTCGCCGCCCCCGCCGTGGTCCTGATCCTGCTGGCCTAGAGGGCGATCTCGGCCATCGCCGCGCGCGTGATCGCCGCCGTTCGCCGCCACGTCGATTCCGCCGCCCGTGCCTGGGAAAGCGCCGTCCATTTCGCCCGGGGCGTGGACGACCCGAAGAACGCCGCGATCGTGGCGGCGATCGCCTCCGTCGAGGTCGGATCGAAGTAGCCCGCCGCCGCATCACCCGCGACCTCCTCCATCGCGCCGCCCGCCGAGGTCAGGACCGGAGCCCCCGCCATCATCGCCTCCAGGACGGGCATCCCGAACCCCTCGATCAAAGACGGATAGACGAACGCGGCGCACAGGGCGAAGATCCCGGCGAGCGCCTCGTCCGGCACGTAGCCGAGGAAGGTCACCGCGTTCTCCAGCCCGAGGGCCCGGAGTCGCTCGAAGACCGCTCCCTCCTTCCAGCCCCGCGCCCCCCCGACCACCAGCTTCAGATCCCCGAGCCCTAGCTCCCGGCGAACGATCGCGAGGGCCTCGACCAGCCGGTCCAGGTTCTTCCGGGGCTCCAACGTGCAGAGCGAGAAGAGGAACGGCCCCTCGGGAACGCCCAACGCGGCCAGCTTCGCACGATCGATCCGCGCGGGGTCGATGGGCGTGATCGCGTTGCCGGGCCCCAGAGGCGCGACCACGATCCGCTCGGGCTCGATGCCCGCCAGCTCCACGATGTCTCGCTTGGTCGCCTGGCTGTTGGTGATCAGACGCTCGGCCACGCGGCACGTCAGGCGAAGCTGCACCCTCAGGAACGCCGCCTGGGCCGTCCCGCCGTACTCCGGATGGCGCAGCGGGATCAGATCGTGGATCATCGCGAGGCGGGGAACCTTGCGGGAAAGCGGAGCGACATGGCCGGTCGTAAACCAGACGTCGTGCCCCCCCGTGTCCGCCCGCAGGTCCCACAGGGTCCGCGAGATCCGCCCCGCCGGGGCCACGGGCCGCACGGCCAGGCGCGGGGAGGACCAGCTTGCGGGCGGCTCGAACGCCGTCGTGGTGAACGCCTCGATCGCGTCGTCCTCGGGCCGGCGGACCAGCTCGTCGACGAGCATCCGGATGTAGCGGCTGATCCCCGCGTTCCGAAAGGAGGCCTCGGAGCTGGCATAGGTCGCGCTGATCCCGATCCGCATCGAGAGGTGAGGGTACTTCCTACAGCGCCCGCTCGACTACCGCGCGGTACCGCTCGCGGAACCGCGCGACATCGAAGGTCCGGGCGTGAGCGCGAAGCCGCTCGGTGTCGAACGTCGTCTTCCGGCTGGCGTGGATCGCATCGACGAACGCCTCCGGCGTCTGCTCGTGGAACTGCACGCCGTATTCCGGCAGCACCGTCTCGCTCGCGCCGCCGATGCCGTAGGCGACCACCGGCAGGCCCGCCGCCATCGCCTCGACGGGCACGATCCCGAAGTCCTCGTAGCCGGGGAACACCAAGGCGCGGCACCGGGTCATCAGCCGCTTTAACTCCTCGTCCGGCAGGCGACCGTGGAACGTGACGTTCGCCATTCCTCGTGCCTGCTCCTTTAGGGCCGCCTCGGATAGCCCCTGACCAACGATCTGAAGCCGCTCGCCCGTTCGCCTCGCCGCTTCGATGGCGAGGTCGGCGCGCTTGTAGGGGACGAGCCGCCCCCAGAACAGCAGCCCCGCATCCTCGGACTCGCGCGGCGTGTCCAGCCATTTCTCCGTGTGGACGGGAGGGTAGACCACCGCGTCCACCTCGCGCCCGTAGAAGCGACGGATGCGGCCGGCGGTGGTCTGGGAGTTCGCGATCAGAACCGTCGGATTGGCGGCGGCAAGGAGGTCGAGCCGCTTGAGGCGGCGGATGATCGCCTGTCGGGCCCATTTCGCGCGGCCCGAGGCGGCACGTCCGTCGATCTCCGGCGTCCATAGCGAACGGGCGGGAGTGTGGTAGTAGCAGACGAACGTGGCGTCAGGCCGCACTTTCACGCCATGGGCGAAGCTGTGGCTGTCGCACAGCACCAGATCGTAGGCGGTCAGATCCATACGCCGGTAGACGTCGCCCAGCAGAGGCGCGTAGAGATGGTGCTTCGTCCGGCTCATGGGAAGCCGGTTCACGAAGCTCGTCCGAACCTGATGACCCGCGACGAACAGAACGCGGTTCGGATCCCACTGCGAGCTGTAGACGACGCCCTTCGGCGCCATCGCGCACACTTCCGCGAACACGTCCTCCGCCCCGCCCGGCACGGTGAGCCAGTCGTGAACGAGGGCGGTCGGGCGGTCAGAGCCACCAAGCGGAGAGATTTGAGCGTCGGGCATCGAGCTTAGCGAGAACGAAGGTCCGCCTTAGGCGTCCGACCTCACTCTTTGCCTTCCACGATCGAAGGCTTGTCGATCCCGGTGACACGTCCACCATCGATCACGAGCACGGTGCAGATCAGGAGCAACACCATCGTGAAGCCGAACTGCATGGCGCGCATTTGAGTCTTCATCGAAAGTCGCCGTCCGCCTCGGAACATCTCGATCGTCGCGATCCACATCTGGCCGCCGTCGAGCGGCGGAAACGGAAGCAGGTTGAAGATGCCCACCGAGATGGAGAGCAGACCCGCGAGTCGAAAGATCGCCCAGATCCCGTCGTCCACCGCCGCCGCCGTCGCCGTGACCATCGTCGCCGGACCGCCGACGCTCTCCTTGAGTTCGGCGGGGTGGGTGACGCGCGAGGCGAGTCCCCAGACGGTATCGATGGGTGTTAGGAGGCCAAAAAGGACCGAATCCCGGAAGCTCAGCGGCACGACCTTCGACTCGGGCAGCGCGCCGAGACGAGTCTGCTTCGCCTCTCCGATCTTCTTTCCATCCTTATCGTAGAGATCGGCGACCTCCTTATCGACCTTGCCCGGGAAAGTCAGGTCGATCGGCTTCCCCGCCCGGTCGGCAACGACGTGGATCGGATTCGTCCCCTTTTCGCGAACGTTCTTCACGATGTCGAACCATGTCGCCGTCGGAACGCCGTCGATACTCACGATCCGATCATTGGGACGCAGGCCCGCTCTGTAGGCGGCGCCTTCGCGCTGAAGGCCGCCGAGAACGGGACGGCCCGTCACTTTTGGAAGGCCGTAGAACGTCAGGCCAGGCACGAGGAGAACGATTCCGGCGAGAACGGAGAAAGCGGGACCGGCGGCCAGCACGACCCAGCGCTTCCAAGGCGCCTTGCTGAAAAAGCCGCCTGGAATGCGGGTCTCCGCGCCGTCCTCCTCCGGCATCATGCCCTTGATCCTTACGAAGCCGCCGATGGGATAGGGTCGGAGGGTGAACAGCGTCGTCTCGCGCAAGGCGAGGCCGTTCGGGGTCTCGACGATCTCGGCGGGCGCCGTCGAATCTCCCCCTTCCATGCGGTTCTCCTCGCCCCGGTAAGAAGGATCCTCGTAGGGCGCGATGGGCACGAGGTAGCGGCGACGGCCGACGACCCAAGGCTTGCCGCCCATGCCGAGGGAAAACTCCTCCGCGCCCATGCCGAACACACGGGCGAAGAGGTAGTGCCCGTACTCGTGAGCGCCCACCAGGACGAGGAGCACGACCAGAAAGACGAGCAAGTAGAACAGGTTGTGCGGAATATTGGCGAGAAAGGTCATGCGCCCACCATTAGGTTACGTGCAACGCGCCGTGAGTCTTCGTCGGTTTCCAAAAGGTTCTCCAAGGTGGGTTTTTCGACCTTGTGCGCGGCCATCGTTCGCTCGACCGTCTCCGTGATTCCGAGAAAACTCACCTCGCCCCGCAGAAAGGCGTTCGCCGCCTCCTCGTTCGCGGCGTTGAGGGCGCAGGGCAGGGTGCCCCCGACGCGGGCCGCCTCCCGGGCGAGCCGCAGGGCGGGGAACGTCGCCTCGTCGATGGGCTCGAAGGTGAGACAGGGAGTTTCGACGGGGTTCCAGCGCTTGAGCCCAGCGGGAACGCGCTCCGGGTGCATCAGGGCGACGGAGATGGGCAGCCGCATGTCGGGCCAGCCGAGCTGCCCTAGAACGGAGCCGTCTGTCAGCTCGACCATCGAGTGGACGACGCTCTGCGGATGGACGACGGCCTCGACGCGATCGATGGGCACGTCGAAAAGCCACCGGGCCTCGATCGTCTCCAGTCCCTTGTTCATGAGGGTCGCGGAGTCGATGGTGATCTTGCCACCCATGCGCCAGGTGGGGTGGGCGAGGGCCTGCTCGACGGTGATCGACTCAAGGTCCGCGCGGCTCTTCCCCCGGAAAGGACCGCCGCTGGCGGTGAGGATCAGACGACCGATCTGGTCCGTACGGTAGCCGCGCAGGCACTGGAAGAGGGCGGAGTGCTCGCTGTCGATGGGCACGATGTCGATGCCCTTCGCCCGCGCGAGCGGCATCACGATCTCGCCCGCCGCGACGAGGACCTCCTTGCTCGCGAGGGCGATCGTCTTCCCCGCCTCGATGGCGGCGAGAGTGGGAAGAAGCCCGATCACGCCCGCGACGGCCACCACGACGGTGTCCACGTCCTCCCCGGTGGCGAGCTCGATCAGGGCCTCGATCCCGTGCGGGACGTCGTCGGCGGTCTTCTGGTAGGTCGCGATCCGGGAGACGCCGTACCGCCCGGCCTGCTCGCGCAAAGCGTCCAGATTGCATCCGGCGGCGAGGCCGACGATCTGGATCTCCGGATGGCGGGCGGCGATGTCGAGCGTCTGGGTCCCGATGCTTCCCGTGGAGCCGAGGACCACGACGCGTTTCATACGGCTTAAGTGTAGCCGCTCCGGGCTCCGCCCCTTCGACGGGTCGGCTCTTTAAAGGCGCCGATAAGCGCTCCGTAAATTTCTTGATCTTCTGGGAGAACTTTAGGAACCTTCGTGCGTAGTGCCTTTCGTTATGCGTTTCAAAGTCTCGTTCGTCGCGTTGGCCGTCATGGCCCTCGCAAGCGTTTCCTTCGCCCAGCAGGGCGGCGGGCAGGGTGGCCAGGGCGGCGGACGCCAGGGCGGCATGCGCGGCATGATGCAGATGGGCGGCGGCCAGCGGCTGACCCAGCTCCTGCGCAACCCGCAAGTCCAGGCGGAACTCAAGATCACCGACGACCAGAAGGCGAAGATCGCCGAGCTTCCGGGCGGTCGGGGCGGCGGACGCGGCCCCGGCGGTGGAGGCGGCGGTCAGCGCGGCCCCGGACAGGCGCCCACTCCCGAGGAGCAGCTTAAGCAGCTCACCGACGACAAGGCGGCGACCGCCGCGATTCTCACTCCCGAGCAGGAAACCCGCCTCGAAGAGCTCCGCGTCCAGTGGGCCGGTCCCCGCGCGGCGACCCTGCCCGACGTCCAGGCCGCCCTCGCCCTGAGCGACGACCAGAAGGCCAAGATCGCCGACCTGATGACCAAACAGGGCGAGGCGAACCGCGGCCTCTTCGAGAAGATGCGCAACCAGGAGATCGAGCCGGCGGACTTCCAGTCCACCATGCAGAAGAACAACGACATCCTGAAGACCGAGATCGAGAAGGTCCTCACCGCCGACCAGAACGCCAAGCTCAAGACGATGGGGGGCAAGGAACTCAAGATGGAGGCGCCCCAGCGCCGCGGCGGCGGCCGCAACGGCTAAGCCTCCCGTCTCCCCGCCTTTCGCTTGCCAGAGGAGGGGCAGGGGATGGAGAGCGACCACGTCGCGCCGCCTGAACCTCGTCCGACGAAAGGCCCCGGCATCCCGCCGGGGCCTTTCGTCGTCATAGGGTTCCATGGACAAGCGGCCCTTCGACGTGGACGAGGCGTTCCGTCGCCTGCGAGAGGCGACGAGGGACTTTCCGCAGGCCGAGATGTTCGCCCTGCGCGACGAGGGCTTCACGAGCGTGTTCGAACAGCTCGTCTCCTGCATCCTCTCGATCCGTACCTTCGACGAGCAGTCCGGTCCCGCCGCGCGCCGCCTCTTCGCGCTTGGGCGCACCCCCGCCGTGATCGCCGCCCTCGCCCCGGAAGCGATCCTCGCCGCCATCGCGAACGTCACCTTCGCGCCTGCCAAGGCAACCCAGATCCAGGCTATCGCGCGGCGCACCGCCGACGAGTTAGGGGGCGAGCTCCCCGCCGACTTCGCCGTTCTCACCTCGCTCAAGGGCGTTGGCCCGAAGTGCGCCAACCTGACCCTCGGCGTGGCGCGCGGCGTGCCCGCCATCGCGGTCGACGTCCACGTTCATCGGGTCACGAACCGATGGGGCGTCGTTCACGCCCCGACCCCGGAAGCGACCCTCGCCCAGCTTGAGTCTTGGCTTCCCAAAGACTACTGGGTTGAGATCAACGAGCGGCTCGTGCCTTTCGGCAAGCGGATCTGCACCGGTCGCGCCCCGAAGTGCTCGACCTGCCCCCTCCTGGAGATGTGCGCCCAAGTCGGGGTGACGGATCACCGCTAGGGACGCGGTTGGGTGATCCGCAAGCTTTAAGGACGACATCTCGCCGCCGATCTCGCCCAGCGCCTAAGGCGGTCGAAGCCTAGGAGTCGCTCGATGGCTTCGAGACGTATCTCGCGCACAAGAAGGCGAAGACGCCTCGACGGGATAACCCGAGGCGTCTCCGGTGTTAGATCGTCCGTCCCCATGGCCGCCTCGACGTTCGCCCCCAAACCGCCCTCTACAACGTCCTCCATCCCTTCACCCTTTTCACGCGAAAACGCATTGATCTCGTCGTTTATCTCTTTGGGACCGAAAAATCGCGTGCTCGGGAAGCCGCGTTTTCTCACCCGCCCCATCTTCGGAAAAAGGGGCTCGAACGGTTTTTCGTCGTGGATGGGTTCCCACAAAGAGAGAAGTCGGACTGCCGGGAAGCGCTGGCAACCCGTGGGGTTTCGCGGCTTTTCGGGATAGGAAACCGGGAGGCTTTGCGTATAGGTATCGAGTCCTGGGACGCTTTGGCGACCGACTCGTGAAGGTCGGGGGTCGAACCCGTCTCGCCATCCCACGGGAGGGCGAGAATCGCGAGCCGGTCGGAGCGGCCGGGGTCCCTTCCCTCTCCACGCCATGTTCCCTCTTCCCCTTCTCGTGCCCGCCCTGCTGGGTGGGCAGCAGTCGTCCCTGCCGCCGAACAAGGCCAACTGGAAGCTCGCCGACCGGTACTCGTCCGCCGCCCTCGCCCCCTTCACCTACAGCACCTCGATCACCCCGAGCTGGATCAACAAGGGCGACCGCTTCTGGTATCTCTGGCGCGCCTCCGACGGTCCCCACTACTGGCTCGTGGACGCGAAGGTCCGCAAAAAGGAGCCCGTCTTCGACACCGACCGGATCGCCGCCCTGCTCTCGGAGACCACCAAGCGGCCCTACGACCGGACGAACCTGCCGACCCTCCTCCTGATCTTCGATGAGAAAGACGAGGATCTCGTCCGGTTCAATCTCGACGGCAAGCGCTACGAGTACGACCGCAAGGCCGACGCCCTCAAGGCCATGGGCGACGCGACCCCGGACGCCCCGGCGGGCGGCCCTCCCGGCGGAGGCCGGGGCGGACGCGGCGGTGGCGGCCCGCGCGGCGCGAACGGAGACTACCGCAACTGGTCCCCCGACAAGAAGGCGTTCGTGTACGCCAAGGACTACAACCTCTACCTCGTCGAGGTGGTGGCCGACAAGGAGAAGCCGCCCGTTCAGATCAGCGCGGACGGCACTCGGTACTACTCGTTCGGCAGCAAGCAGGAGCAGGACGAGCGGGCGGAACGCGCCCGCCTCACCGGCCAGAACGCGGGACGCGGCGGCGCAGGCCGGCAGGGAACGAACGCGGAAGGCGGCGACGCCCCCGCCGCGCCGGAGACGCGGGTGCGCGCGAACGTAACCTGGTCCGACGACTCGAAACGGTTCTTCGTGGTGCGGCAGGACGAGCGCAAGGTGAAGGACCTCTACCTCGTCGATTCCCTGACCGAGCCGCGCCCCACCCTCCTCACCTACCGCTACGACATGCCCGGCGAGGTCGACGTGACCCAGACCGAGGTATGGGACTACAGCGCCGCCACGAAGCATCTGGATCGCCTGCCGGTGGAGAAATACAAGGACCAGACCGTCAGCAACCTCCACTTCCAGGAGAAGCAGTCGGACAAGCTGCGCTTCACCCGGCGCGACCGGCTCCAGCGCAACCTGGAGTTCTGCGAGCTAGACCTCACGACGAACAGGACGACGCCGCTCATCACCGAGTCGGTCGTCAACGCCTCCCTAGAGGTGCGCCCCGTGCGGTACGTGAAGCCGAACGGGGACCTGCTGTGGTGGTCCGAGCGCTCGGGCTGGGGCCACTACTACCTCTACTCGAACGACGGCAGGCTGAAGAACGCCGTCGACGCCGGTCCCTTCCGCGCGACCGCCATCGAGGCGGTCGACGACAAGAACCTCTGGCTGACCGCCGTGGGTCGGGAAAAGGGCGAGGACCCCTACTACCACCACCTCTACCGCGTCGGGCTCGACGGCAAAGGCATGACCCTCATGGACGGGGGCAACGCCGACCACGACGCCACGATGTCCGAAGACCGCAAGCACGCGGTCGACGTCTTCTCGCGCACCGACCTGGAAACCCAGGCCGCCCTGCGCGACGAGGACGGCAAGGTCGTGATGGAGTTGGAGAAGACCGACCTCGTCCGCCTGAAGGAGATCGGCTGGGCGATGCCGGAACTGTTCACCGTCAAGGCGGCGGACGGCGTCACCGACCTGTGGGGCAACATGTGGAAGCCCGCCGACTTCGACCCGAAGAAGCGGTACCCCATCATCACCTACGTCTACCCAGGCCCCCAGACGGAGGCCGTCACGACCGCCTTCGCCGCGACGGCGACGAACGCGCGGCTAGCCCAGCTCGGCTTCATCGTGGTGTCGTTCGGGGCGCGGGGTGGCAACCCCGACCGCTCGAACGCCTACCAGAACTACGGCTACTTCAACCTGCGGGATTACGGCCTCGCGGACAAGAAGGCGGGCATCGAGCAGCTCGCGGCGCGCTACCCCTGGATCGACCTCGACAAGGTCGGCATCTACGGCCACTCGGGTGGCGGCTTCATGACGGCGGCGGCGATGATGCTCCCGCCCTACAGCTCGTTCTTCAAGGTCGGCTGGTCCGAGTCGGGCAACCACGACAACAACGTCTACAACCAGAACTGGGCCGAGCAGTACCACGGCCTTCGCGAAGTCTCCGCGACCGCCGCCTCGGGCGCGACGCGCGGCGCCGGTGCCGGCGGCGCGGGGACCGGCACGCCGCCGGACGACGGCTTCACGCCGACCTTCCCCGACACGCCCCAGTTCCTTACCGGAGGGGACGGACCGACGAGGTTCCAGATCAAGGTGCCGACCAACGCGGAGCTGGCGGGCAATCTCAAAGGGCGGCTCATGCTCGTCCACGGCGACATGGACGACAACGTCCACTACGTGGGCACGTTCCGCCTGATGAACGCCCTGATGCGGGCGAACAAGCGCTTCGACCTCCTCATGGTCCCCGGCAAGCCCCACGCCTACGGCGACCTGACGCCCTACGTCCAGCAGCGGATGTTCGAGTACTTCGCGGAAGGGCTTCTCGGCGACCGCTACGGCGTCGGCGGAGCGGACCTCGACGACCATCGGTAGACCTCAGGATCGCGACGCGTCCGCAACCGCGGCTACGGGCGCGTCGCGTCTAAAACCCGGTCGGCCAGCTCGTCCACCGGCCTCTCCGCGTCCAGGTGGACGGCGAACTCAGGACGGGCGAGTGCGGCGAGACAGCGGTCGATCTGGTCGAAGGCCCATCGGTCGGAGTCGCGTTCGGCCAGCCTCCGCTCGATCGTCACCTTGGGAGCGACGAGGGCGAAGTGGTGGGTCGGGGCGATCCCTTCGAAGCCCCGGCGGATCGTCTCGTAATTTCCGGGATCGACGAGCGTCATCGGGACGACGAGCGTCCGCCTCTCGGCGGCGATCAGGGCGCGGGCGGTCTCGACGACGAGCGGCCCCCATGCCGGAAGATTTTGGAAGTCGCTCCGAATATCGAGGATCTTCCAGAGCATGAAGCCGACCTCCTCGGGATCGAACGCCATCCAGTCGGACCGGCGCTTGAGGAGCGCGGCGGCGAGCGTGGTCTTGCCGACGCCGAACGCGCCGTTGAGCATCACGATCTGGGACATGGCCGCCCCACCCTACCCGGATGAGCGTGTCGACGAAAAGCAGACCCTGTCGGTCGTTAGAGGGGTTTCTCGGCCTCTTCCTGCGTCAGCGTCTTGCCGATCGGCATCGCGGCGACCTCCTGGGCGCGCCAGCAGGCGGCGGCGTGGCCCGCCTCGACGAGCAGCAGGCCGGGCTCCTCCTCGCACTTCGCGAACCTCAGGGGGCAACGGGGAGCAAAGGCGCAGCCTGTCGGAAGGTGCGCGAAGTCGGGCGGCTGCCCGCCGATCGCCTCCAGGTGAGTCATCCCCGCACGCGGAAGGGCGTTCAGAAGGGCGCGCGTGTAGGGCATCGAGGCGCGGCGCAGAACGTCGGCGGCGGGCCCGATCTCGACGACGCGACCCGCGTAGAACACAGCGATCCGCTCCGATACGGCGGCGATGGCGCCGATGTCGTGGGACACGAGCATGACAGCGACGCCCGTCGTCTCCTGAAGCTCGCGCAGGAGGCGCAGGATCTGGGCCTGGAGGGTGACGTCGAGGGCGGTGGTCGGCTCGTCGGCGATCAGCACCTTCGGCTGACAGGCGAACGCGATCCCGATCACGACGCGCTGGCGCTGGCCGCCGCTCATCTGGTGGGGGTACTTGCGGGCGCTCGCTTCGGGAGCGGGAACGCCGACCCGCTCGAGCATCCGGATCGACTCGGCGGCGGCCTGACGCTTGTCCATGCCCCGGTGTAGCCGGAGAGCCTCCGCGATCTGCTCGCCTACCCGCATCATCGGGTTCAGGCTCGTGAAGGGGTCCTGCATCACGAGCGCGATGCCGTCGCCCCGGATCCCCTGGAGCTTGCGTTCGCCCAGCCCCACGAGCTCCTGACCGTCGAGCTTGATCGAGCCCCGGGTAACGCGTCCGGGATTCTGGAGCATTCCCATGATCGCGAAGCCCGTCTGCGACTTGCCGCAGCCCGACTCGCCGACGACGCCTAGGGTCTTCCCCGCTTCCAGGTCGAGGGAGACTCCCCGCAGGATCTCGGTCTTGCCGAAGGAGACGTGCAGGTCGCGCACTTCGAGAACGGCCACGGGGGGATTGTACTGGAAGGACGACGAAACGCTTTCCGCCACAATAGAGGCATGGCGACGCTGCCCGCCCTGCCTGGCCTTCTTCTCGCCGGACTCCTGACCGCCGCCCTCGCGACGGCGCCCCGAACGTTCCGCAACCCGATCTCTCCCGGCGCGGACCCGTGCCTGACCTTCTACAAGGGCTGGTACTACCTGTCCGTCACCACGGGGCGGGACGTGAGGATCAAGCGGGCCCGTCGCCTCGACGACCTGAAGGACGCCGAGGCGACGACGGTCTACCACAGCGACGACCCGGCGCAGAGCCACGCCGTATGGGCGCCCGAGTTCCACCGATTCGACGGCAAGTGGTACCTCTACGTGACCGCCGGTGGAGAACCGGAGCCGAGCCATCGGATGTGGGTCGCGGAAGGCCGGGGCGACACGCCGATGGGTCCGTACACGTTCAAGGCCAAGCTCCGGACCGACCTGAAGGACGAGTTCTACGCCATCGACGGCCATCCTTTTCGCACCCTTGACGGCCGGATGTGGTTCGTGTGGTGCGGCCGCCCGAGCGAGACCGGCCAAGGGCTCTACATCTCGCGGATGAAGAATCCTTGGACCCTCGAAGGACCACGTCAAGCCCTCCTGGTCGATGGCTTCGGCTGCAAATTCGTCCGCGAAGGGCCGGAGACGCTCCAGCGGAACGGCAAGGTGTTCCTCGTCTACTCCGCCTGCGGGGCCGACACGCCTGAGTACCGGCTGGGCATGACCGTCGCCTCGCAGAAGGCCGACCTGACCGACCCCGCCGCCTGGAAGCAGGACCCCAAGCCCCTCTTCCAGCGCGACGACGAAGCGGGAGTATACGGCCCGGGTCACAACTTCTTCTTCCGGTCGCCCGACGGGAAGGAGGACTGGAACGCGTATCACGCCAAGCCTTCGACGCGCCTGGACTACGGCGAGCGGGACACGCGGGCGCAACGGGTGACCTGGAAGGACGGGCGGCCCTTCTTGGGAACGCCCGTCTCGACGGACACCAACGTGATCGCGCCTTCGGGCGAGCGCTAGCTCCTCGGCCCCGGATAGGGTCGTTCGATCCGGATAATGAAGTCCATGGCCTACCAGAACCTCGCCGAAGGCGTCCGTTCCCAGTGCGTCGCGTTCGATGGCGACCGGTTGATCGCCCAAGGCGAGGCGGGCGACGTGGGCCTCGCGGCCAAACGGGTCCTTGAGGCGAACCCTCAAGCCCAGATCCTGATCTTCGACGACGAGACGAGCCGGACGGTCGACATGGATCTTGTGGGGACGGACGAGGAGATCCTGCGTTGGATGGGCCAA
>Ga0160428_1000159_pt1 | contig 85300 bp, 79 predicted proteins | sample SolpanmetagenomM_FD_108198 | JGI IMG/M metagenome (GOLD analysis project Ga0160428, IMG submission 108198) | Solar panel surface microbial communities from Lawrence Berkeley National Laboratory, California, USA - M | ecosystem: Engineered > Built environment > Solar panel > Unclassified ...
CAGATGTACGTATTTGTCTGATGGCGCTGTTCTTCTTTTTGATAAATAAAACTGTTTCAATAACGGCACTTCAGCACGGCAGGATGGGTTGGCACAGGTACCCACGCGGGTCCAGTAGTATGCAATAGGTTTGCGGCCATTGACGGTGGGGTAATACTGACCTACGGCGGCTTCCGCTTCTTTTAAGAGCCGTTTAGCGTAAAAGGCTACGTCGTGGCTGAGTCGGTTGGAGATTTCTACCGTTGTGCCATCGAGAGTTTGGCCGCTCAATACGCGATCGATGTAGGCATCAGGGCCATATAGCCGGATAAACTCAGCTTTAGTATATTTAATAGGTTTGCCATACCGCTGAGGAAACTCAAGACTTCCCCGCTGAATGATGTGTGCTACGGGGTTGATATCGTTGCCAAAGGTGCGACACCCCAACCGGGCAGCTTCGAGTGGAATGGCTCCGCCCCCGGCAAAAGGATCGAACACGCGCGGCATTCGGTCCAGAAAGGCATCGATAGCTGTTTTTAAAGCCACTTCTTTGGCCTCATTAGCGGACGTTGTTAGATGCCGGTCGGTGGTTTGGTAGAGGCCGCGTTCAGCAGTTTTTATTGCTTGATAGTGGCGGTCGAAGTCGGTGAGTAGTGTGGTTGTTTCACCCTTTTCGGCATTATGAGTTACCCAGATCAGCTTTCGGGCAATTCCCAGAATGGTTTCGTTGTTTTTATTTTCCCATTTAATGAGACTGTGTTCACTAATCTGTTGGTTTGACGCCGTGGATTTCCCTGATTTTTCGTTGGCAATGAATGTATCGGAGTATTTGCCAATAAAGGTCAGTAGGCGGTTTCGGCGCGTGTCGGGCACTTTGTCGTCGCCAGAAGTGTACGGAATATCTTCGTAGGGTGTATAGGGGCCGGGTACGTTCTGAGCGCCCAGTAACTGATCGACAGCCTGCTGGAAAACGGCGGGGCAATTCTGGTCGTCGGGGTCGGGTACCAGGCTGGCAAACACAACGGCCCGGCAAACGGGCAGCGGCCGACGCGCCCACCACAGGTGTAGCGTGCTGATGTGGCCGTGCCGAATGGATTTATCGCGCACGCTCTCGGCCGAGACTTCCCGAACGGGCATGGCTACTTCAATGAGGTATTTGTAGGAATTGGTCATTGGTTATTAGGATTCAAGTTGGTCATCCAACCCCTTCCGGAGTTGTTCTACCAGGTGAAATACATAGTCTAATGGGAATACACGGTACTGAGCGCTGTGCAGTTGGTTTACTACCTCACCCTCTGGCCATTCGGCAATGGCCCGATCGAGAATGTCAGTAATCCGTTGCCGAAGCGCGGGCGATGGATCTAGCAGCGGGCGAATATCCCGACCCAGGATTCGGGCTGCCGTGTGCTCCAGTGAGTCAGACGCTTCGAGCAGATCGTAATGGATGTCGTAGATAGATTCGCCGGTGATATCCAGGTAGTTTTTCAGAATAAAACTAATGTCGGCCAGATCTTTTAGTCGGTGTTCCGGTCGGTCGTCATAGGCAATTAGTTTAAGGACCACCATACCGGGCAGGCCACATACCTGAAAGGTATATTTATCGTCCAGTGTCACTGCCTGTGTTCCGCGTGTGTACACTTCACTGAAACCAGTTACCGACAGACTGGCAACCCCTTCTCCCCGGTTGAGCCGAACGTTTCCGTCCAGTTCCAGGCCCCCAAACGGCATCAGATCTACATCGGTCTGGCCCGCATATTTCAGGGTGAAGGGTATACCCCGAACTTCGGCAAAGTCACCCTGCGCCAGTAAGTTGTTTTTGAGTTGTTGATATTCGGCTTCATCGGTTACCAACACGGCTACATCCAGATCGCGCGTCACCCGCGACGATTCCATTCCATGAATGGCCATGGAAATATCGCGGGCAACGGCTCCTACCAGATAAAACTCGACGCCGACTTCTTCACAAGCCCGTTCGATACACGCGAAGATGGGTTTGAAGCGTTGCCGGTGCCATTCAGTCAAGGAGACGTTGTACATGGGTATCGAGAATTTTTTGGGCCACTTCGGCATTACGCGGATCATCGCTGATCAGCAGGTCGGCATACACCAACAGCGGAGATACAGCATTGCCCGGCTCATCGTGCGGCCAGAATTTGTTGTATAGGCGAACTGGCCCATTTTCCGGATCAGGGAGTAAGCGTAGTTGTTTCATTACCTCCCGGGCTGGTTGCCGGGTATATAAAACCCATTCGGCCGGTTGCAGAAAGTTGGTCAAGCCATCGGCAGCCGGTTCGCCACCCCATTGGGTTTGTGGCAACTCCAGACATTGACCTTGCCAGTCAGCGATTGACTTATCTTTCAGGAGTCGGTACCGGCCCAATAGCAAGCCCGGCTGCAGGCGTGTCGCATAGGATTCAATCCACTTATCGAGCAACGCTTTACGGTTGACCAGTTTCCACTCACCCTGTCGTACTTCTTTCAGGAAACCCCGTTGCTGTAGGCTGCTTTTAGCCCGAAGTACTGTTTCCAAGCCGGTGCCTACTTCCTGGGCTATGGTTCGTACTGTTTCATTGGCCCAGTCTGGGTGTGCCAGTAACCCAAACGTAACGCGTAATCCGGCTTTAGTAAATGCATGGTCGGCTCGTTCTTCCGACTGGCGAACCGGCTTTCGGCCTTCTATCCAGATGACAAGGGGTAGCCCACCCGTTTCGACCCGCAGGTAGATATTACCGACGGTATCAATATAGTTTATACCCTGCGTTCTCAACTTTTCGCCCAGGACCGGATTAATGTAATCGCTAAGCAGGGTCGGATTTATTGCATCGGCCAGTTGATTCAGTAATTGTCCCCAGACGATGCGTTTGGCTGACTGTTTGACCTCGACCGACAACGTTATTCGATTTTCACCCACCTGCAACGTTAATGTGGCATCGTACTGAACGCCCTTTACCGGGGTATGCTCAATGCGTATCCCGACTTCCGGCAGAAATTCTGCCAGCGTAGCCATTCCTTCATCCAACAGGTACTGTTCTTCTGTAATTACCATGTTCGATTTATTTAGGTGTACGAAAAAAACGAACACACAAAAATATCGAACAAAAGACAGAAAAGCAACTTAGCTGTCGCTTAGTTGTGGCTTGATCAGATCCCGTTTCTGCTTCCACTCCGTTTCGGGTAGTAGGTACTGCACCCCCTTCGAGAGTTTTTCAAAACGTAGCGTAGCGGCTGGATTCTGAAAGGCAACCAATTTAGGATTGCTTTTGCAATGGGTAACGATGTAGAGCCAAGCCGACGCCCCAAGCTGCTCTAACCGGAACATTTCGTTATCAGACAGCATAACGGCTCCATCGACGCTGCGGCCTTTTACCTCAATATACCGTTTCAGACCATTGGCATCGGCACTGCGGATGTCGTAACCCACATTGTCGGCCGATACGTCGGTTGGAAAACGTTCCTGTTCTTCTTCGTATAGCATAGCCGTTGTCATGGCGATCTGTTCGGCTTCATCGTCGCGACTCATCCCGAAATGCTGGTTAAACTCCAGTTGAGTCAGCGGTACCACATACGCGCAGCCCAACACCTGAGGCTCTTTCGGGGTCAAATTTGCCAGGCCATCTAGATCGCTCAGCCGCTGTTTCTTACGGTCGAGCAAATGCCGAATTCGGTCTTGCTTTCGGTTGATTTTATCCTGAACGCGTCCGTCTCCCAGTAGCAGTTTACCATCCAACTCACTGATTTCGGCGGTGAGCTGGATAATGAGATCGGTAAAGGCCGTTTCGAGGTACAACCTGCGTTGTTGGGCATCCTGATGAATCCGGGTTTCGGTATCGGTAAGCTGCGGTTCGGTGATGTTGACAAAGCTCCAGTCGATAACCGTTTCGGTAGCTATGCTGGCAGGCGGCTCAATCGGTTTGGCGAATAAAGCCGGTGGCATCAGATCGATCAGTTTAGCCGCCGAGGTTACAGACAGGCTACCATCTGCGGCCTCACACACCAGCAACAGCCGTTCATCGGCTATTTGCGTCGTGGTTGACTGGATGCCCGCCCGCCGGTGGTACGTTACCTGCGACTGTACCAAAAAAGCCGTAAAGGGGGCATGATCTTCGGGTGAAACCAGTAGAGCTCCTTTGAGCGCATCGGCCCGGCACTGGTGTTGAATCAGCTTGACCAACGCATCGAAAATAGCGTTGCCCGGATTGATGTAGACCGTTTTGGTCAGGTTGCTTACCTGCCGCTGCCGTTCTAGAAACACGCCCTTATCGAAACAAAGGTGGTAATCGGCTGGATTAACCAGCAAATCATAGTTGGTACGAAGTAATGTAGCCAGCTCTTCGGGCAGAACGGTCATTTTGAAGACGTCGGGGCGCTCCTCCGTCAGCACACCTCCGATGTAAGCAAAGGCCTGTTCAAAGAACTGTTTGATATAAACCGGCTGTAACCGTTTCTCATCCGACTCTTCTTTCAACTGCCGGGCTTCGCGGTAATTAACCCCGCTGTAAGCAAGTTGATTGCGCTGGTCATCAATCCGTTGCCGGATCACTGTCGGATTTAACTGCTGCTGAATGGCATTGTTGAAGGTGGTCTCCTGCCCGTTAAACACTGACTTGATAATGTCGTCCAGCCCCACGTTTTCAAACACGTCAGAAATCACATCGTACACCCGGTCGTCGCCTATCTGGTTTCGGATTTCGTCGAGTTTGACCAGCAGCCGTTCCATCACAGACCCCTCGCGGGTATTTTGGGCCACCAGGTTAAACACCATCACATTTTGCTGTTGCCCGTAGCGGTGAATTCGGCCCATACGCTGTTCCAGCCGGTTAGGGTTCCAGGGAATATCCCAGTTGATGAGCAGACGGCAGAATTGCAGGTTGATTCCCTCCCCGGCCGCATCGGTGGCAATCAGAATCTGGGCGTCGCGGGTAAAGTCGAGCTGGGCGGTCCGGCGTTCGTCAACTGCTTTACCGCCGTGAATAGTAACAACGGTATATCCATTATTTTGCAGCCGCTTTTCCAGATAGTTGAGTGTGTCTTTATGCTCGGTGAAAATGACCAGCTTTTCTTTCCGATCCCGTACGCCTTCCGATGCCATCAATTCGCGCAGCTTCACGTACTTCTGTTCTTCCTGCTCGGAGTTGTACAGGGCTTCGGCCTGATCAAACAGTACCTTCACTTGCCGGGCTTCATCGCGGATTTCAGCCGGGCTTTTGGCCGTAGTAAACAACCGGAATTTACGCGGGTCGGCCAGAATATTTTCCAGGCCCTCGCGTTCCCGGTCGTCCAGTTCATCGTAATCGTCAATAGTATCGAGTCCCAGCGATGCCATGGCTGGGTCGAGTCGTTGACGCTGACTCCATAAACTGGGATTGTTAGTCAACTCATTTAATAATCCTTGCAGAGCCTGGTGACGGTGCCAAAGCGTCCGCTTAATAGCATAAATAGAGCTGGTCAATCGACGTTGCATCACCATCAGTGTCAGCGTCACATGTATGTTTTGTTCTTGCTGAGCCTCCTCTCGCTGCCGACTTAAATAAGCCGTCACGCCATCGTATAGCTCTTTCTCAACGGGTGTTAGGCGGTACAAAATAGTTTTGGTAAAGCGTTCCTTAAACAAAGGCTGGTCCTGCCAATCGCGCATATCCTCTTTCAGCCGCCGGATGAAAAATTTATTGATGCCGTTCTCACCTAGTTCTCTGATCCGTTCGGTAACCAGCGTATCGGTCGAGAAAATATCCTCGTCGAGCAGTTGGAGCAGGTTCCTGAACGTATCGCGCCGACCCCGGTGGGGCGTCGCCGTCAGTAACAGCAGATGTTCGCACGACTGAGCTAGGGCCTGAACGGCCTCGTAGCGTTTGGATTTGTATTTGCGTTCGCCGTAATCGAAGGCGGACAACTTGTGCGCTTCATCAACTACTACCAAATCCCAGCGGAGTGAGCGCACTACGTTCAGCACTTCTTCGCCCCGCAGGAAATCAATAGAGGTTACAATCCGGTTCGAACTTTGAAAAATTAGCGGATCAGCCGCAAAAGCGGCCCGATTAACTAGCTTAAAGGGGATGTTGAATTTAAGACTCATTTCATCCTCCTGCCACTGGCGCGTTAGTCCGCCCGGTGTCACAATCAGCACCCGCTCGACTAGGTTCCGGGTCATGAGTTCTTTAATCAGTAGGCCTGTCATGATGGTTTTGCCTGCTCCGGTGTCATCCGCCAGCAGAAAGCGGATGTTAGGCAAAGGCAGCAGGTATTTATACACGGCTTCAACCTGATGAGGAAGCGGGTCCACGACGCTGCAATTGACCGCGAACAAGGGGTCGAACTGGTAAGCTGAAACGATGCGCTCGGCTTCGGAAAAAAGTTTAAAACCGGTTGAATCACCAGTAAAGGAGAAGGAGCCCTCCTCTGCCAAAACGACCAGTTCATCCGCTCGCTGTTGGGTGATCACCATGTTGCTGGCCAGCCCGGTATGTTTTCCGGTGTAGTGCAGTGAAATTCGCTGCCCCCTAGGTTGAACAGATGTAAGTAAGACCGGCTCACTGGGAATAAGATTGCTAATAATTTGACCAGACAGCAAAGAGCGTAGACCAAGCATTGCCATAGACGTTGAATAAAATCAATAAGTAACCGCAATTATTTAGACTCCGGTAATTGATGCCACTCCTCAGTCACCGTGAAGTGGGCAAAACTAGCCCGTTACTAAGTAGGCAATAGATTTCATTAATTACCTACTCTACTTCAATGCCTGTACCATAGCCAGATTAGCCAATATACTAGCACATTAGACAATATTTATATTAAGCCCACCCCTTGGTCTTCCAGATCACTAACTAGTTTAATGAGATGAGCGAGTGATCGGCCCAGTCGGTCCAGTTTCCAAATGATGACCGTATCGCCTGTTCTAAGCTGGTCGAGCATCCGCATGAGTTCGGGTCGTTCGGCCTTGCTGCCGCTTGCTTTCTCTTGGTAGATACGTTCGCAACCAGCCGCTTTAAGGGCATCGGTTTGCAAATCGAGGATTTGTTCGTGGGTGGAGACACGGGCGTAACCGAACTTCATAGCGTCAAACGTGAAAAGGTTAACGAATAGCGTAAGCTTACACCTCACCTGAACACAACAGTAATTGTCCGCTAAAATCTCTCTAGCGGTTACAACTGATCAAAAAAAGGTGCAAACTAACTTACTGGCTTAACAAGAAAAGTGAACGGATTTTCTAACCATCGGAGGGCCACTTTCCGCCCGTTACCCCCTCCCCTACCCCGGGTTCAGAAAAGGGTCGAAGCAACAAAGAACGCTGAACGAATAAGTTGAACGGTTTCTACGATCATCGATTGGTAAACCAGCAGAACACCTGGTTACAATTGACTTTGTGCCTGTTCAAGTAGCATCTTGATGAGCGCTCTGGCTAATAACCTATCCTTCTAAAGCATTTGTGGCCTGTTCATGACTGGACAAGTGATGTCCGATTATGGACAAGAAGTTTGATTAATACTGGCCTGACGGCGTGCTGAAGGGCATTGGGGGCGCTGGCACAGCAATTGACCAACCGAGTGGGTAACTAGCGATTGCTCAAAGCCTATGCTACGAAACTACTTCAAAATTGTCTGGCGTAACCTGGTTCGCCATAAAGCTTTTTCGGCCATCAATATCACCGGTCTGGCACTGGGTATGGCCTGTAGCCTGCTAATTGGGTTATGGGTGGTCGACGAGCTAAGCTACGACCGGTTTCTACCCAACCACAGCCAGATTTACTATGTGCGGGTGAACTATAATTTCCGGGGGGGCGATACGCAGACCGCTTTCGCCACACCAGGGCCGCTCAGCGAAGCCATCGACCGCCATATCCCGCAGGTGACCGCTACCACTAAGCTAACCTGGCCTGCCCAGCGACTAATACGAGTCGGCGAACGGGTTGCCAAAGAGCAGGGGCAGTACGCATCACCGGGTTTCTTTACCGTGTTCGACCTACCGGCTATACAAGGGAATCCCAGGGTGGCCCTGGTCAATCCAAATCAGATTATCATCAGTCGTAAACTGGCCGCCCGGTATTTCCCCAACCAACAGGCCGTGGGTAAATCGCTACAACTCGACAACAAAAAACTATTTATTGTCGGGGCGGTACTGGAAGACCTGCCAGCGACCAGTACGATCCAGTTCGACTGGCTGGCCAACTTCAAGGCCCAGGAGCAGGAATGGCAAACGCAATGGGGCTATAATGCGGTGCAGACCTACCTGCGCCTGAAGCCAACGGCTACCCCGACCCAGGCTGAAGTGGCTATGCGGGGGTTGTTCCGCCGGTACGCCACCTTTAACAACAACGAACGTGTTGTCCTGCAGCCCATTACGGATATGCACCTGTGGGGTAACTACGAGAACGGCGTGGCCGTGGGTGGGCAGATCGAATACGTGCGCATCTTTGGGCTCGTGGCCTTATTTATTCTGCTACTGGCCTGCATTAATTTTATGAACCTGTCAACCGCCCGCTCCGCCAGCCGGGCCAAAGAGGTAGGGATTCGTAAAGCAGTAGGCGCCAGACAGCTCGTCCTGGTGGGCCAATTCCTGGGAGAATCTATTCTGTTCAGCGCCCTGGGTGCGGGGTTGGCCTTGGCGCTGGTCTGGTTAGCCTTACCCACATTCAACACTCTGTTTGACAAGCACCTTCGGCTGGACGTAGCCCAGCCCATCGGCTGGTTATGTTTAGGCGGCCTAATTCTATTCACCGGATTAGTCGCTGGTAGCTACCCGGCCTTATTCCTGTCAGGTTTTCAGCCCGTCCGCATGCTGAGAGGCACCGGTTGGGGGGCGGGTACCGGTCAATCGGCGGCTGGTAGGGCCAAGCGTGGCCCGGCCAAGCGGAGCCCGGCCCAACTTCGGCAGGCACTGGTTATCGTTCAGTTCGCCCTGTCCACGTTTTTGATCGTTGGTATGGTAACGATCGGGCGTCAGATGAGCTATCTGCGCACTAAACACCTGGGTCTGGACCGCGACAATGTACTCTATGTAAGTCTGGAAGGCAAGCTTACCAACTACGAAACGACGGAAGCGATGCGGCAGGAATTGCTGCGCCATCCCGCAGTGGCGGACGCGACGACGACGGCCCACCTACCCCTCGATATCCAGAGTAACACCACCGACCTGCACTGGTCAGGCCAGTCCCCCAAGCAACTCGTAAGCGTAGCGGCCATGTCGGTCGGGAACGATTTTATTACGACCACCGGGATCAAACTGCTGGCCGGTCGTGATTTCCGGCCCAATGCCATAGCGGATACCGCCTGTTATTTAATCAACGAATCGGCGGCCAAGCTGATGGGCATGCAACAGCCCGTGGGGCAGCAAATCAGCTTTTGGTTTGGGAAGGGACCCATCATCGGGTTGATGAAGGATTTTCACCTTAGTTCGCTGCACAAGCCCATCGAGCCGCTGGTACTGACGTACATGCCCCCCAGCGCCCAGTACCTGCTGGTGCGCCCCCGCGCCGGGCAAACCAAGCAGGCCCTGACTGACCTCGAGCGACTGGTCAAGCAATTCAACCAGGACTACCCGTTCGACTATCATTTTCTGGATGAAGCCTACGACCACCTGTACCATCGTGAACAGCAGGTTAGTGTGCTGATCAACTATTTTGGCGGGTTGGCCATCCTGATCTCGTGCCTGGGTTTGTTTGGCTTAAGCGCGTTTACCACCGAGCAGCGCACCAAAGAAATTGGGGTCCGCAAAGTGCTGGGCGCATCGGTGGGCAGTATTGTCACGCTGCTCTCAGCGGACTTTCTCAAACTGGTACTAGTCGCTATCGTGATTGCTTCACCAGTAGCCTACTACGCCGTGAGGAGTTGGCTACTGGGTTTCGCCTACCATGTTGACTTATCGGGGTGGATTTTTATCCTGGCCGGTCTGCTGGCGATGGGCATTGCGTTACTAACGGTGAGTGTACAAAGTGTACGGGCCGCCCTAGTCAATCCGGTTAAGTCGTTGCGTTCCGAGTAAGCCTGTTTATGCCCTAATTCAAACTGTCTGATCCATGCTACGCAACCATCTTCTCATCGCCTGGCGAAACGCCACACGTAATTCATTAATCAGTTAAGAAGGTATTTTTATCCCTAGTACAGTAGTAGTTGGTCAGCCAGCTACCCAATCGCCTCTGTTAGAAACCATGCTGCGCAACTATGTCAAAATCGCCTGGCGGAATCTAGTCCGCAACAAGGTCTTCTCCGCCATCAACATTAGTGGACTGGCCATTGGACTGAGCGCTAGCCTGCTGATTCTGCTCTACGTAAGCGATGAGTTGAATTATGATCGCTACAATACGAAGATCGACCGGATTTACCGATTAAACACGGACGCTAAATTTGGTGGTCGGGCCGTCTCATTGGCCGTTACACCTGATCCGCTGGGCCCAACCCTCAAACAAGACTACCCGCAAGTCGAGCAGTTTGTCCGATTACACCACCGGGGCAGCCAGCTTGTCCGGCGGCCAGGTGTACTTACGGCCATTAATGAAGATAATATCATTTTTGCTGATTCGACCCTGTTTGACGTTTTTACCTTCCCATTGGTTGCCGGGAATTCGAAGCGGGCCTTGGCCGAGCCGAACACCGTAGTCATTAGTGAGTCGGCGGCAAAACGCCATTTCGGGCAGCAGAATCCAATGGGCCAGCCCTTGCTGCTGAGTGGTCATCCTTACCGGGTAACCGGGGTTATGCGGGACATACCCGCTACCTCCCACTTCCGGGCTGACATCTTCCCCACTATGCTTAGTGACGACTACCAGTGGGGAAACTGGTTAAGTACCAACCACTACACGTATATCGTCTTAAAAGCGGGCACCGATCCAGCCCAGTTCGCCCCTAATCTCGACGCGGTAGTCGAGCAATATGGCAGTCCTGTCTTGCGTAGAGAACTGAACGTAACGATGACTCAGTTCCGGCAGTCAGGTAACCAATTTCGATTGTGGATGATGCCTCTGGCGGACCTGCACCTGTACTCCAAACAAACCATTGAGCTAGGCACGCCGGGGGATAGTCAATCCGTGTTCATCTTCTTGGGCATAGCCCTGATGATTCTATTAATGGCCTGTGTCAACTTCATGAATTTGGCTACCGCCCAGTCGGCCAAACGGGCTATTGAGGTTGGTGTGCGCAAAGTGCTAGGCTCCGAGCGAGCCCAACTTATCCGGCAGTTTATCACCGAATCAATCCTGTTAACGACGGTCGCCCTGGGCATAGCCCTGCTCGTCGTGGTGATTGCGTTACCGGCCTTTAATGATCTGGCCGCTAAGACCCTGCGCTGGCAGGCGTTGCTTACGCCCGGTTGGTTGGCGGGCTTGGCGGCTGTGCCATTGGGGGTGGGCCTGCTGGCCGGCAGCTATCCGGCGCTGTTTCTGTCCGGATTTTCGCCCATCCAAGCGCTAAAGCGCTATCGGATAGGTGGTATCGGGGGGGGCAGTCTGCGAAGCGGTCTGATCGTGTTTCAATTCACTCTGTCCGTACTGCTCATTAGTGGTACCCTGGTGGTCTACCGGCAATTAAGCTATATCCGGACCCGGAATCTGGGCTTTGACCGGACTAATGTGCTGAGCATTACAACGAATGGTTCCGCCAAGGACGAGATCTTTCGCCAGCAAGTGCTTAAGCTGCCGGGGGTACTAAGTGGCACCATGTCGGGCTTTTTACCCGTTCCCTCCGACCGGTCCGATATCCCCTTATTTCCGGCCGGCGAAACCGACCAGAAAAAAGCCGTTACCACCCAACGCTGGACAGTCGACTATGATTACGTAAAAACGCTGGCCATGCGGGTCGTGCAGGGTCGCCCCTTCTCCCCGGTATTCGGGGGGGATTCATCGGGGGTCATGCTTAATGAAACCGCCGTCAAGCTCCTGGGATTTAAGCAGCCCATTGGCCAGCGAGTGGACGTGTTCCAGGGTACTGGCCCGCGTAAAACGTTTACGGTCGTTGGCGTGATACAAAACTTCAACTACGAGTCCTTGAGGCGGCCCGTTGGTGCGGTTGCTTTTTTTCTGGGGCAAGACCCCGGTTCGGTCTCCTTTCGGCTTGGCCAAGTGGAGGTGACTAAATTACTGGCCCAGATCGAGACGACCTGGCAACAACTGATGCCGGGTCAACCGTTTCTGTACCAATTCATGGATGACCGGTTTGAGGCGGTGTATCGGGCCGAGCAACAAGTGGGTACGCTTGGGCTGCTCTTTTCGGGGGTGGCGATCCTGATTGCCTGTCTGGGTCTGTTCGGGCTGGCCGCCTTCATGGTCGAACAGCGGAGAAAGGAAATTGGGGTACGTAAAGTGCTCGGTGCTTCGGTGCGGAGCATCGTGGCGCTGCTCTCGAAAGACTTTTTAGCGCTGGTTTTCATGGCCATCTTGCTGGCCTCTCCCCTGGCTTATTGGATCATGAGCCGTTGGTTAGCCGACTTCACCTACCGTACTGAGCTTTCCTGGTGGGTTTTTGCGCTGGCAGCTCTACTGGCTATCGGCATTGCGCTGCTGACGGTGAGTTTCCAAAGTATACGGGCCGCTCTGGTCAATCCGATAAAGTCATTGAGAAGCGAATAACGGTGATTGTTTGAACGTGAGTAGCGTCTTGACCCTTCCTTAGATGAGCCATGAGTGTCAGAACGGCACAGATTACTCAAGTGGTTACATGCGTTCAGAAAAGGGTCGGCGTCTCTATCTCATCCACCCCCCTGCAAATCCCGCCCGCTGTAAGCCCCGGCGAATGTGCGGATTTCGTTTCATCAGATTCCAAATGAACTGCGTACGGGCATTTTCAGCCATCAGAAGAATCGGTCCCTGATCTATGCCGAGGTAATCAATGTCGAACCAGCCTGTGGCTGTTGGGCCGTTGGCGTAGCGCGAATCGTAGGTGTAGGTCGGGTTAAACGCGTCGCGGAAGCCGTACTGCCCGTAGAGTTTCTGGCCATAGCGGGTTTTCATGGCCCGCAGCGCGGGCAGGCAGATTTCGGGGGCGAAGGCGATGGAGCCACCAGCAGCCGTTGGGGCAATAGTGCCATCATCCACGATTTGCTGGTCGGCGGCACCGCGTGCCCGGTAAGAGAAAAACGTTCTTCCAGCCGCCACGGTGTCTTTAGGTCCGTCGCAGGCGGTCAGGCCCCATATCGTCGGACTGTATTCCTGCCAGTGGGCGGGGTTGGCCACGCAGTAGGCGCGGTTGGCGTAGGTGGCCCGGCGCGAATTTTCGGCGTAGTCGATGCCTTTCGCTTTCGTGTATGCGTCCTGAATGCCTCGAAAATCGATCCAGACATGCGAGTACTGATGCCCGAACAGCGGGTCGAAATTGACATGCGTCTGTCCGTAGAACCCTTTCCAGTCGTATGTCTTCGTCCAGGCAGACCAGACGTCTGTTCCGACGGGGTGAGTGGGCGAGCCGAGGGCCAGTACGTATAGCAGCATGGCTTCGTTGTAGCCGTGCCAGTCGCTGTCGATGAAGCCTTTTTCTGGGTGCCAGCCCATTGACACAAACGGCCGCTTGTGCTGAAACCACGTCCAGTCGACGCGTCCGTAAATCTGCTCGGCCAGTTTCCGGATTTCCGTCTCGACGGGCGTGTTTTTATCAAAATACGTCTGACTACTCAGAATGCCGCCCAGCAGCAGCGCGGTGTCGATGGTCGATAGTTCGACCTGCTTGAACCGCTCCCCCGTTTTCATATCCAGAAAATGGTAGAAGAAACCCTTGTACCCCGACACGCCCGTCGCCTGTTCCGACTGCGGTGCGTTGGCGAAAAAGCGTAGCGTGGCCAGCGTACGTTCAGCCGCCTGAGCCCGCGTGATATATCCCCGCTCAATGCCCACCAAGTAGCTTGTCAGCCCAAATCCAACCGACGCTATACTGCTGAACGAGGGGCTAGGGGCGCGGTCGGGCAGCAGGCCGTTCTGCGAGTTGGCCGTTTGCCAGAAAAACTGGAACGTGTCGTGTTCCAGACTATCCAGAAAGGCGTTATCGGCTTTGGTGAAGCGGTATTGAGCCTGAGCGGTGCTGATTGTCAGCAGGAAAAGGAGAAGGAATCGCATGGGTTGATTTTTTGTCATGCTGACCGGTACGCCGGTGCGGAAGGAAGCATCTTCGGTGGACGAATTGTGGCCAGCTATCAACGGAGATGCATCCTCCATCAGCATGACAAAAAACTATGCTCTATAGATTCGGGCTTTGGAAGCCGAGCGTTTTCATGCCCCGTTTCACCTCCGGGCAGCTCATGAATAATTGCCACGGCAGGCCCGACCGCTGGTTTTCAATCATGACGATTATTGGCCCCTGGTCGATGGCCAGAAACTGATCGGAAAACCACAGGTTCGACAGGTTGAACGCGTCGACAAAGCCGTAGTCTTTCCAAAGTTTGTCGCCGAGTTTATAGTAGAAAAAACGCAGGGCCTGCATCGACTCGGTGGGCGCATACGGCATGGCCGACAGGGCCGCCGTGGGCGAGATCGTACCGTTGTCGCTGGTGGGCGAATGCGCCGAGTAGCCGCCCTGCTCGTCGCTGGCGGTCAGACCCCAGTTGCTGGCACTGTAGCCGCTGAACTGCTGCGGGTTGGTTTTGCAGTAGGTGTAGTTGATAAGCGTGTGGGCCGTGTTCTGCTTGTTGTAGTCGGCGTAGGCATCGGTTAGGCTGCGTGGGTTAATACCTAGAAACGAATACTGTGAAAAGAACAGCGGACCACCGTAAGCCGGGCCAAGCGGAAGCAAAATGCCGTAGTAGCTGTTGCCGTTTTTTAGCTGCCCGTTCTGGGCCCAACTCGCGTCGTAGATGCTTTTCGGGATGGCCGACGTGTTCGACGACGCACCCAGCACGTAGGTAATCAGGGCTTCGTTCCAGCCCCGGATGGGCAGGTTCATATCCCAGTTATAGTTGGGCGACCAGTGCCAGTACAGGTTCGTTTCGGTCCCGTTCTTGGTAAACCAGTTCCATTCGACGCCATTCCACAGCGCGTTGATGCTGGTTCGCAGGGCAATCTCGTCGGCGTTGGTCGTGCTGTTGAAATACTGCCGGGCGGTGAGCAGCCCCTGCATCAGATACGATGTTTCAACCAGGTCGGCACCGTCGTCTTTCTGGCTGAATGGCACCGTCGCGCCCGTTGCGCCGTTAATCCAGTGCGGAAATGCGCCATGGTAACGCTTGGCACTGTTGGTTAGGAAGTTGGTAATTTTAGCCACCCGTGTCACCCCGTCCTGCCGACTGATAAATTGCCGGTTTACGCCCACGACAATCGCCATGATGCCGAAGCCGGTCCCGCCCGACGTGACCACGTCGCCCGACGAATTGCGTTCGCGGGCCATGCCCGAAATTGGGTGGCCGAAGTCGTAGAAATAACGAAACGTTTGTTTCTGCACTAGGTCGAGCAGGGCGTCATCGCTGATGCGGGGAAACTTATCGGTGCTGTCGAGGGCGGTGGTCAGGCCAACGGTTACGGATGAGTTCAGGGCGGTCTGCTGCTTCGAGGCCAGCGTGGGTGCAACCGCCAGCGTGTAGGCCGACAGCGCGCTCAGCGACTGCTGCGGGGTGACGGTAACGGTGGTGTCGCTGCTGCCGAAACTATAGGTTAGCGGAATGTTCTGGTTGGTCGCCCGGTACGTCAACTGAATGGCGTTGCTGGCCGACGACTGGTCGACGGGAGCCGAAAAGCTGATGCGGATGGCAGGTTTGCCCGTCACGTCGCGAAACTGCTGACTCCCCGACGACCGCCCGTTGAGGGTTACGGATTTATAAAAAAATGACTCTGGCGGCTGCACCTCCTGACTCGACCGACAGCCGTACCCGACAATCAGCATCAACCAAAAAACGTGATTTGATTTCATAGAAAAGAACGTTCACAACGCAAAAACGAAGGGCGGCTATCAATAGCAATAGCCGCCCTGGATTGATTTACCGGCCAGCCGATTCAAGCTGGTACAGATTGCCGATGTCGGTTGCTGACAGGGCTTTGTTGTACACGCGAACTTCGTCAATCGAACCGTTGAACAGACCCTGCCACGACTGAGCCGCCGACTTGCTATAGCCGCTGTTCGCGTTCGGCCAGGCACCAATCAGTACCTGCGTCGGCGTTGCCAGCGTGATGTTACCGATACCAACACCATTAACGGTCCGGTTCCGGTAGTCACTATTTGAGATTACCTTACCATTGGCGTACAGGTCGATGTTCGACGTGCTACCGTCGTACACCATTACGTAGTGAATCCAGGAGCCAGCTCCTCTCACCACCTGCCATTTTGTACCGATATCCGATGCGCCAAATCCGTTTACGTTATCACCGCCAGTGCTGTAATTTCCGTTTGCGTAGGTATGAAACGCACCGTGCAGCCGTACCGTGTCGCTGGTGGATTTGTACGAACCCGTCTCGACATACACGTTCAATGGCCCCTGATTCCAGTCAGACTGCGTGGTTGACGCCTGCGTCAGTGCAAATACCGACGAAGCCGTCGAGCCATTGTTTGGCACTTTCACCCATGAGCTGAACGTTACGCTGGAGATGGCGTTGGCCGAACTAAGCGCGTTGATGGTTGGATAAGCGAGGTAGCCATTGTTCAACTGGAGCGCCTGCCCTTTCTGACCGGTCGTAAACGACGCATTGCTGCTGTTTGACGGAGCCGTTTTCGAAATATCCTCGTTGTTGGTGCCGTCGAACGTCCAGTGGGCAATCAGGTTCGATGCCGCTACGTCGTTTGAACTGTTATACCCGCCGATGGACGGCAATGATGGGGTGCTGTCGCTCTTGCTGCACGAACCCAGTATAGTTGTGCCTGCCAGCAGACCGGCGATAATCCATGCACTGTGTTGATTGGTTTTCATACTCACTTTTGTTTTTGGGGTTTTACAAATTGACCTGGTTATAGACGTTATTGGCGATTCTATTTCTTACAGACGTACAATGGCTTCTCGATTTTGACCTCTTTCGAGAACGCTTCCATTTCTGCTAGTGACGACGGGTAGGATCTGATTACGTTGCCGGTGCAGTCGTGCAGAGTAGCGGAGAAAATACCGTCGCACAGCGGGTCGTTCATCAGGGAAAAGAATACGGTCTGTCCCCGATACGTGCCTTGGAAAAGCGTATGCTTACAGGTACAGTTAGTGAATGATTGCGTGATTTCTTTGACCCACTGTACGTCAAGTGGATTCGTTGCGGTACAGGCATTGTCGGGGACTGGCTGGTCTTTTTTACAGCCGCCAAACAGGCCAATCAGACAAAGGGTAATCAACAGGGTTTTCATGATCGAAACAGATTTAGTGAGTTGTACACACTAGACCCTGATTGGCTAATACCCGTTGTTCTGGTCGAGTTTTCCACCGCTGAGCTGAATTTGCAGGCTCGGGACGGGAAGCAGTTCGTTCTTGCCCACTACGAAATTTTTGCCCGCAGCCTGTAGTACCTGAGCCGCCCGACCCTGCCGCACGAGGTCCCAGAAGCGGTCATGCTCCATCGCCAGTTCCACCCGACGCTCTTTCCAGATGGCGTTGCGTAAATCCGTCTGCGCCGAGGCTGTAGTGGCGGCTAAGCCCGCGCGGGTACGAATTAGGTTGAGGTTCGTTACAGCGGCTGCGGTTTGGCCCAGTTCATTATTGGCTTCGGCGTTCATCAACAGCACGTCGGCGTAGCGCAGGAGCCGCACGTTTTTCTGCTTGCGGTCGCGGTTGCCCAGATACGGCTCGATGCTGGGGTTTTCGCTGGCGTAGGCTTTGTAATTGTAGAACAGGCTCTGCACCGAGTCGGCGCTGGGGATGCGGAAGCCGTCGTACAGCACCGTACCCACGTGCCGGGGGCTGGTGTCGATTGTGATGATGGTCGACGCCCGGCGCTTGTCACCGCTTTCGTAGGCGTTCACCAGACTGGTTGACGGCGTGTCGAAGCCAAAGCCGAGGTCGGTCCAGCCACCTTTGCCGCCCACGCGTGGCCCCTGCCAGGTGCAGTAACTAGCCACGGCCAGGTCGCCGTTGTTGAATGTACCGCTTTGGGTTTCGAAAATCGACTCGCTGCTGTTGTCGCCCACCTTCCGCCAGATGGTCGAGTAGTCCGGTACAAGGGCGTATTGGCCCGAATTGATGACGGCCTGCGTCAGGGCCTGCACCTGCTGCCAGTTTTTGCGGTACAGATACGCTTTGGCCAGCAATGCCTGAGCCGCGCCCTTGCTGACATGCCCCACCCCGGCCTGCGACCGAATCGGCAGGTTGTCGATGGCGAACTGTAAATCCTGCGTGATGACGCTGTAAATCGTGTCGGTCGATGCGCGGGTCTGGAAATTGGGGTCGGTGTTGGCATCCTGCGCGTCGGCGGGTACGCGGATTACCTTCGGCACTTTCCCAAACATCCGCACCAGGTTGAAGTAGTAATACCCCCGGATAAACCGCACCTCGCCGATGAGCCGGTTCTTCGTCGTCGCGTCGAGAGCGGCCGTGTTTAGGGCTGCCAGTGCCTGATTCGCCCGCGAGATACCGCTGTAGTAGCCGTCCCACAAAGCGCCGACGAAGTTGTTGGTCGACGTCAGCGAAAAATCATCGATGGCCCCCAAATTCGGCTGGTCCGACGCGGTACTACCCTTATCGGCGTCGTCGGACATGATGTTGGTGACGGCGATGAAGCTGATGCCATGAATGTCGCCCCCGGCACCGCCGAACGCTTCGCCGTTGTAGAGGCTGTTGTAAACGCCCGTAACGAGGTTAGTGGCCAGGTTCGGGTCGGTAGCGGTCGTGGCCTGTCCCTGCACCGGCACGTCCAGAAAGCTTTTCTGGCAGGAAACCGTCAGGCCAAGACCGACTAAACCGATGAGCAATAGTGTGTGTCGTTTCATGAGTTGATACGTCGAGTGGGTTAGAAACTGGCGTTCAGGCCAATGGCCAGCGTTTTTACGGTTGGGTAGGCGTTCAGTTCAATACCTTGGCTGGTTGGGTTGCCGGGCAGTTCGGATGTAAAGCCGCTGAACTTCTTCAACGTCAAGATGTTCTGCGCCGTCACGAACACCCGAAAGTTGCTGATGACGAACCGCTGCAACAGCGTCGACGGGAGTTTGTAGCCCAGCGTCGCGTTGTTGATGCGGACGAACGAACCTGATTCCACGAAGTAGGTCGAGGGAGGCAGGTTGCCGCTGTTGGCCGCCGGTTCGGTCTGAATCCCGCTACCGGGTGTCCAGCGTCCGTAGGCGCTGGTGCGCTCCACGTTGTCGAGGGCCTGCTGCCGGAAGGCCCGCTTGCCATTGTACACCTGATTGCCGACGTTACCGTAGATGTCGACGCTCAGGTCGAAGTTCTTGTAGGTCAGCCCGGTGTTGATGCCGAAGTACGCTTTGGGTTGGTACGAACCCGCAAACACCCGATCGTTATCGTCGATTTTACCATCGCCGTTGGTATCCTGGTACTTGAAATCGCCGGGGTTAGCCGAGGGCTGAATCGTCTGCCCCGAGGCATTTTTGTAGCTGGCAATTTCGTCGGCGTTCTGGAACACACCTACCACCTGCAAGACGTAAAAGCTACCCACCGGCTGCCCGTTGTCGGTGCGGGTCGTGTACTGTTGGTTGGCCCCGATGCCCCCGTCAAGAATCGGCTGACCGCCGTTCAGGCCCACTACCGTGTTCTTGTTCAGGGTCAGGTTGCCGCCCACCCGGTAGGTAATGTCTTTGGTGATGTTGCCCCGCCAGTTCAGACTTACTTCCAGCCCGGTATTTTTAATCGACGCGGCATTGGTCAGCACGACGCCATCGGCATCACCCGCCACCGACGGCACTTTCACGTTGATGAGCAGGTTCCGCGAGGTTTTTGTGTAGTAATTTACCTCGCCCGACAGTCGCCCGCTGAATGCCGTAAAGTCGAGGCCGAGATCAAACTCCTGCGTAGTTTCCCAGACGAGGTTCGGATCTTTAATCTGCGTGATGGCACTGCCCGGCGTTGCCACACCCCCGCCGAACGGATAGGCCAGATTGGGTTGCACGGTCACGGTGTACGAATCCGACGGGATACGGTCATTTCCAACCCGGCCCCAGCTACCGCGCAGTTTTAGCAAATCGAAAATGTGCTGATTCGCCATGAACGACTCGCTCGTGATTAGCCAGCCCAGCCCCACCGACGGGAAGTAGCCCCACCGGTTCTGCTGCGGAAACCGCGACGAGCCATCGGCCCGGATGGTGGCCGTCAGCAGGTAGCGTTCGTTGTAATTGTAGTTTAGTCGGCCGATGTACGAGTTGCGGGTGTACTTGTCGCCGGTGCCGTCGTTAGTCGAGGAGTTGGCGTTACCCGTGCCGATGTACCACAGGTCTTTCACCGCCGGGACGTCTTTGCGGAAGGCGGAAAAGGTCGTGAAGGTATACTGTTCGGCGGTAGTTCCGGCCAATACCGTCAGCGCGTGTTTGCCGAAAGTGCGGTTGAACGTCAGCAGGTTATTGAACGTCCAGTGAAACGAACGATTGTTCTGGAATGTCAGGTTGCTGTTCGGGTTGCGCTGATTACCGCCGGAATTGATGAACGTCGTGGTGTCGTTATTGAACTGATAATTGTAGACCCGGCTGTTGAAGTTGAGCCAGTCGCCCCCCAGTTCGGAGCGGAACGTGAGCCACTCGACCGGTTGAACATTCAGGTAACCCGACCCCAGCAGCCGGTTGTCTGTCGCCAGGTTGTCGTTCTTTTCGATGTCGAGCAGCGGGTTGCCGACGTTCTGATACACCGATGTGTTGCCGTATTTCCCAGCCTGTTTCGACTGAATGATGGGCGCGGCCCGGTAAGCATTGTTATAGGCCGAACCGAGGTTAGCAATCTGATTACTGCCGTTGGCGTACGAGGCCGAAATTCCCGCTTTCACGACTTTATTGAATATGAAATCGTTGTTGGCCCGGATGGAAAGCCGCTTGTAGATGTTGTCGATGACCACGCCCTGGTCGGTAAAGTAGCCCGCGCTGAGAAAGTAGGTCGACTTGTCGGTGCCGCCGTTGATCGACAGGCCGTGGTTTTGCTGGAAACCGTTGCGAAGAATCTGCGCGTACCAGTCCGTTGACATCGCGCCGGGGTTAACGATATTGCCCGTTGCGGCACTGATGTAGTTGGCGTATTCGGCTGCGTTCGCCATCTGCACGAGGTTGGTCGGCGCGCGAAAGCCCGCGTTGCCCGAATAATTGACGGTCATTTTCCCCGACTGCCCGCGCTTGGTGGTGATGATGACGACGCCGTTGGCACCCCGTGCCCCGTAAATCGCCGTTGCCGACGCATCTTTGAGCACGTCGACGTTGACAATGTCGGCCGTGTTGATATTCGTAATATCGTCCGTAAGCACCCCATCGACCACGTACAGAGCCGCCGTACCTGCGAGGGCCGTTCCCGTACCGCGCACCCGAATCACAGGCGCACTCCCCGGCTGACCACTGCTGATAATCTGCACCCCGGCGGCTTTACCCTGTAGGGCCTGCGTCGCGGTCAGGACCGGCTGTTTCACCAGTTCTTCGCCTTTTATCGTCACAGTCGCCCCTGTGACGTCGGATTTGCGCTGGGTGCCGTACCCGACCACGACGACCTCATCGAGTGCTTTGGCATCGTCCTGCAAGGTCACGTTGACCGTCGACTTCCCTCCCACCGCGACTTCCTGCCGGAGAAACCCGATGCTCGAAAATACCAGTGTGGCCCGGTCGTCGGCTTGTATGATATAGTTGCCGTTGGCGTCGGTGACGGTACCCGTGGTGCCACCCTTTACCTGTACGGTGACGCCTGGCAAACCCGTGTTGTTTTTGTCGATGACCTTGCCCGTTATACGTATGGGCGCAGCGGCCCAGCCCACGCAGGTGAGCAGCACGAACAGGGCCGTCGACAAGGCGTGGAACCCGTACTTCTCCACGTATTTATGTAGTTGTTGAGTCATTAGTATGCTTAGTTGGTTGAGAGTCAGCCGTGTAATCAGTTGGCTATGTACTATAATTTTCCTGCTTATTTTTTGTACAAAAGAATGCGCCAATATTGTTATTCGCTAAATTCGCCCTACATCATTACTACATCATATCGCTATTTATAGCCCAGAATCAACGTTTTTTGGTACATCACCGAGCTATTTTGCCTTTTTTAACCATGAATCAGCTCACCAAACCCCGACACCGCTGTACATCGGTTATTCGGCTACTTTTCGGGTTGTGGGCTAGTGTATGGGCAACGGTCGTCAGCGGGCAGGATCCCTATAGCTTCTGTCAGCCTGAGCTAATTCATTTTTCCCGGCAGACGTATGGTGCCGACAACCAGAACTGGAGCATCGTTCAGCACCCGAAAACGCGATTTGTCTACGCAGCAAATTCGAAGGGGCTACTGGAATACGATGGTAGCCGGTGGCGGTTGTATGAACTGCCCCGGAGGCAGGTCGTGCGGTCGGTGGCGATTGATCCGCAGGGGCATATTTACACCGGTGCACAGGGCGAGTTTGGCTACTGGCTACCCAATGACCAAGGTCAACTGACGTACCATTCGCTACGGGGACTGGTGCGCGAACCGGCGTTCCGCAACGAAGAAATCTGGCACATTCTGCCTACGAAACAGGGGGTGTTGTTTCAGTCGTTTGCTTATATGTATCGCTACCAACAGGGGCGGGTGCAGCGACTGATTCCGCCGGGCAATATGCTGTTTGTGCAGGCCGTCCGTGACCGGCTGTTGCTGGGTGTGCTTGGCAAAGGCATTTACGAACTGCGTGATAACCAGTTTACCTTGCTGCCCGACAGTGAGTTTCTGGGCCGGGAAACCGTCAATACGCTGCTGCCCATTGATGAGACGGGTGTATTGATTGGCACCGAACGGGCTGTTTACCGGTTCGATGGTGTGCGGTTTCAGCCTTTCAACGCGCAACTAAACACCTTACTGCAACAGAACGGACTGAACCGGGGGATTCGGCTCAGCACGGGCCTGTATGCCTTCGGTACGCTGCGGGATGGCGTATTCGTCACCCGGCCCGACGGGCAGATTACCGACCACATCAGCCAGAAAAACGGCTTGCAGAACAGCACCGTGCTGGCCCTCCGGCAGGACGCCGACAACAACCTGTGGGTCGGGCTGGATAAGGGCATCGACCTGATTAACCTGAATTCACCCGTCCGCTATTTTACGGATACGGAAGGCACGCTAGGAACGGTGTACAACATCGCGCGGCTGGGCAGCACCCTGTACATGGGCACCAATCAGGGGGTTTACGCCCGTTCGCTGACGCAGCCTCCGTCAACGTTTCAACTGGTGGCGGGTACGCAGGGGCAGGTCTGGGATTTAGCGGTTATTGATAATCAGTTGCTGTGCGGTCACAACCGGGGAACATTCCGCATCGACGGGATGCGGGCTAGTCTGATTAGTGCCATTACCGGCGGCTGGACTATAAAACCACTACAGCACCATCCCGATTACCTGATTCAGGGGACGTACACTCGGCTTTGTCTGTACAAAAAAGACGGGCGGGGGCGGTGGGCGTTCAGCGATACGATTGCCGGTTTTTCCGGGTCCGCGCGGCAGGTCTTGGAAGATAATAACGGGCATCTTTGGGTCAATCGGGTTGATGACCGACGCATTCAGCGACTACGCCTGTCACCTGATCTGCGTACTGTTCTGACCACGAAAACCTATTTTCCCGGTTCCGCGCTCCCGCCCGACACGCGGATTTATTCCATTCAGGATGAGGTTGTTGTCAACTCGTCGCGGGGGTTGCAGGTGTACCAGAACGGCACCGACCGCTTTGCCGACGTAGCTACTCGTTTACCGTGGCTGCCCGCCAACAGTCGGGCCTTGTTCCCTCTGCCCGACGCGGGGGTACTGGCCCTGCAACCCGACAGGAGCCTGCACTGGGCAAGACCAAACGCAGCACCCCGGCGGGTTGCCATCGAAACGGATCAATGGGTGGAGAATTATGAGAAACCCGTAGCCCTCGACAGCACGCACCTGGCTCTGTGTCGCGAGACTGGCTTCGAATTACTGCCCCGGTCGGCGCTGGCTTCGCTCAGCACGCAGGTACCCGTTGCTCCCCTCATACGGCAGGTCAGCAGCTTGGGCGACACCATCGAAACCACAATGTTTCAGCCGACGGCCCCGGTCCCCGCGCTCTCGTTTTCGCATCGGCAGAACACCATCCGCATCGACGTGTGTACCCCTCTTTTCACCCAGCCCGTTCGCTATCGGTACTGGCTCGAAAACAGTGTGCCGGACTGGTCGGCGTTCGAGTCGTTCCAGCAAAAGGAATTCAGTGGCCTGGCGCCGGGGCAGTACGTATTTCACGTCCGGTCGGACCAGTACCCGGCGGAGCAGACCTTTGCCTTTACCATCCGGCCTCCCTGGTACTGGGCTACGTGGAGTAAGCTGCTCTACAGCTTGTTACTGGCTGGTCTAATCTGGCTGCTCTATCGGCTGCACCTCCGTCGGGTGGCGCTGCGGCAGAATGAGATGCGTGAGAAAATGGAGGAAAAACTGCGATTTCAGGAAGAGCACAGCCAGCGCGAAATCGTGACGCTGCAAAAAGAACAGCTTGAGCAGGGCCTGATTCAAAAGTCGGAAGAACTAGCCAATTCGACTATGCAGCTCATTCGGAAGAACGAACTGCTGGTTCAGCTTAAAACCGAGCTGAGCCACCTTCGGGAGCATCCGGGCGGGCGGGCCGTTGCGAGTAATTTCCAGCGCATCAACACGCTCATCGACACCAACATCTCGACCGAGCAGGACTGGAAATTATTTGAAACCAATTTCAACCGGGTCCACGAGGAATTTCTTCGGCACCTGATTGACAACTATCCCGACCTGAGTCAGGGCGATCTAAAGCTGGCGGCTTACCTACGGATGAACCTGTCAACCAAAGAGATTGCCCAGTTGCTGAACATCACCCAACGCAGCGTCGAACTGAAACGCTACCGGCTCCGTAAAAAACTCGACCTAGACACGGATATCAACCTGAGCGAGTTCATGATAAAGTATTGATACTGCCTGACCATCATTAATGAAAGTTGGGGAGTATTCTTTTTTTGAATTGGTTACATGCGTTCAGAAAAGGGTCGAAAATTGGAACTGGGTATCCTATCTTCATCAATGTCGTTACAAGCTGGCTAGTTAGGGATTTTAAGGGCGATCAAGTGGTACGTAAGACATCCAGTCCACTTCTAGTTGGTAAGGCTGCTTTGGGGGCTCTTTCGATAGAGGATTCGTCTCCACCGCCCAGTTGTCAGTATGCCAAAAATTCAGTCGGTACCGTGAAGGATTTTGGGGAATACCCAATGATGAGCCTTGGTAATCCCAGAGGACAATTTTAGCTCCCGTGGTGGGATGAATCAGCCACCAGCGTAGGCGGTCAGGATACCAATCGAAGCCGTAGGTGTAAAACTGCGCCGAGGCATCGTAGCCGGGCAAGGGGAGCAGTTTTTCGGGCTGGTTTTGTGTGCCCGTCAGCGACGTGGGTACACCGTCGTAATTAATCTTTCGTTCGGTAGTGTAGATAATACCTTTGGCAATATTGATCGTGCGACCAACCCGCTGCAACGCTCCCGGTTGCCCCGTCCAGGTTCCGATGTAAATCAGAGTGGGGTCGGCAATGAGCCATTCGATGTCAATTTCGCTTAATCCAGGGATGCTATCAACGTGATAGGTGAAGTAGCCTATCACTGCCCCTACGTTAGGCTGAACAGCTGTTGTCGCGGGCACTTTGATCCGGGCTGAGTAAGTACCGAAATGGGTAAATTTGGTGGAGATAATTTCGGGCCCCTTGCCGGCTCCGGCGGCTTCGTCGGGATTGATTTTGAAGGATAGGATGGCGCTTTTAGGTTCGGTTGGTGAAGCCACCCCCTGACTGTATTTGAACGGAAGGTTCTGGCCTGTGGAGCCGTAGGAGAAGTAGAGGGAAGTTGGCTGGTTGAATTGTTCCCTGAACGCTTCGTGTAATTGTCTAGGTTGGGCGTTGGTAGAATGATAGGCGAAGGCTAGGAGCACGAGCAGCTTTTTCATATCGAGAGTTTCTATATGATCATCAAAATTTGCCTAACGCAAATATTCGTTACGGCTAAAAAGCTATGTATCATCTATCTGATTGATAGTGTATTAATATTATAATATAGATTAACATCTACATGTAGATGTTAATCTATATTATAATGCTTTTTCTCCCTCCTAATTTTTTCCTCGATAGCCTCTGCTATCCAATCAGCTTGTGAAATTCCTAATTTAGGACTGGTTGGCTTGCGTGGGCGTTTTGCTCGCAAATCATCGATAGCTTTAAGAGTTGAGGCTAGCGCTTTGACGGTTACTGTCTTTACTGAATCTTGTTGTACGATGCTTGGACTTTCACCCACAGTGGAGCTGCCACGATTGATAATTTCATCAATCTTCTTCTCTGTGGCTTTATCTGATGTAGAAGTAAAGACTTCTTTATTACGCTTGGGGGGAGCTGATACTGCCATATTATTTGTGTTTTAGGTTCATGATATGGTCAAAAAGAGCATTGACTTCACCTATTGCTTTTTCGTCTGCCGGCAACATTTCAAAGACAGATAGCCCTTTGCTCGCTGCAGTCGCAAACGCCTTTCGATTTATAATTGAACAGTCTACGAAGTTCAACTCTTCGTTTTCACGTAAAACCTCAATAGCGTCACTGTTGTCGCTACCTCGCGTATCAGCCTTATTTAAAAAGGAACAAATCTGTAAGGGTACTGACCGGCCACTCTGAATTTCACTCAGCAAAGCCTGTACTTTCGAAAGGGTCCATATTTCATAACTACGGGGAGCGAATGGTAAAACGTAAACGTCTGAAACTAACAATGCAGCTCTTTGGCTAGCAGTATCACGGCCACCTGTATCAATTACAATGTGATCGTATTTTGACCGCATCTGCTCTATCTGACGACGAAGAGTTGTGCCATGAAGTTGAACAAGTGTATAGCCTATATTTCCTTGCTTAGTCTCTTCACGCCACGCTGTAAAGTCGCTGGCGCTCTCCTGCTCATCAGCATCTACTAGCAGTACATCAAAGCCTTTTCTCGAAAGCCATATAGACAAATTTGTTGAGATAGTAGTCTTTCCTGTTCCACCTTTAATTCCACCAATAGTGAAAATCATATAGTTAGCATGGTTTAATGAATGTGTTTATACATGTTTTTTCACATGCAAATGTAAAACTAAATTTAGATCTGCATTGTGTTCTGATAGATATTGTATTGCATACTACTGAGTGAGTGTTGTGATACGGCTGTGCTAGTTGTAGACGGGTAAAATGGACCTATTCAAACGTATACACGATTCACGTAAATACGTTAGGAAAGCATGCACACGAAACGTGTTACAATTAAACGTTTGGTAGATCTTGATTGAAATCCTTACTTAATGATTTATGGATGAGTATACGTTGATGCAAGCCGGTTATGATCAGTATTTGTTTGTTGAAAAATGCAATAGATGTACAATCAGGGGGTAGGCAGATCTGGATATACAAGCTGTTATAATCAATAGTAATGGGTTCCCTATGAATGGTTGACGAGTTCTGCGGAATCATAGTATTAACTGCTTGTCGGTTAAATCTGTCAATCCCTTCGAGTAGCGCTATCTGGAGTGTATTGTACTGGCTTTTGTGAGGCAACCGAAACGTAATGCCCTTATCATCCGTTGGAGCTGATGTCATGGGAAAATAAGCCGATGTCAGTTGTTTAACGAACTGTAAGTCGTACTGATAACCGCTCAAATCATTATCAAAACTTAAGCACAGCTGCCAGTTAGGTGTCTTGTTTAAAAGATCAATAATGGATAGTATGGTATCAAACTGTCCTGGTGTGAGTTGACCACCAGTCGAGAAATAGACATCCTCGAAAGAATGATCGCCTATCTGATGTTTCAACTGGCTATGGGAGAGGGCATCGATGACACTCTCCATAACGTAGAATCGAGCCACCCGTGTGGGTACATTAGAAACGAATACACTGGTTGAGCGATCGCTGCCTAGAGCATGCAGTTTGATGCCATGGTTGCGTATCTCTAAGCCACTGACTTCGACATTGATGCTGTTGTAATAAGGAAAGGCAACGTTGTGAAAAGTGCGGTAAGCTCGTTGAGGTTGTGCCTGAGCCATGACAAAGCTGACGCTGTGCCCTGCTTGCTGGTCGAAATAGGCAACCTGGGTCCACACCTTGCCGGCAAATTCGGGCGTTTGCCAGGTGGCGGGTTTGATGGCCCGCTCCAGCAGATAGTTAACCGGTTCGATTGGCCGTATGTCGAATTCAGTTAGCTGAAAGGTGGAAAGACTAGTTGTTTCTAAAGAGAATGTGGGTTGTTGTTGTATAGCCGATGATTTAGGATCGACTCGTAGGTAGTCATAGATTACCTGAGTGATATTGGCCAGCTGATGCTGGCCTGGATGGTTGAAGCGGACAAAAACCGTAGTTAGTCGATGGCGGACGAAGTCAATGATAGTACCTGCATCGGTAAAGTCACCCGCCCGTTGGTAAAGTTGCTGGCTAGGCTGAGCAGGGTACTTGATGATGATGGTGTCCTGATAGTTGGGGTGGGTGAGGACGGGTCTGGTTTTGCCCTTTCGTGGCTGGAGTTGATAGCCATGATGCAGGGCGAGCTGAATGATAGAGACATTAGCCCGCAGTTCAGGGATGGGTATGAGCTGGGGGAAGCGGCGTTTGAGTTGCTCAAAGGGCGTCGTTATTTCCACTGACGTTGATAGATCTTAGTTTGTCAATAACAAGTCATCGGTAATTGATCCCTTTTGATCGAGGTATTACTTTGAGTTGATGATATCGCCGAATAAGTCCCCTACGAGTTGGGTCGTGCCCTTACGAGCGGCAGGCGTCTTGTTCGTCATTGCGCTGGCGTCGGTGCTAGTGCCGGTTACCGTCTTTTTGGTGGCCTTAACCGGGGCTTTTGTTTGATCTATACCCAACGATTTGACTAGGTAAGCGGTTGGATTCTTGACATTGTTACGGAGTCCATTGGCCAGTTCAGCATCCACTCGATAAAAGGTTTCTAGCAGTTCTCGTTCCGAAGCGATTAAATCCTTTTGCCAATCTTTAAGCTTGTAAGCCTTCATCAGTTGCCAAGCCGTCGACACTGCTTCATTTATAGACATCTTGTTGATCTGCTGACGTTCTCGATCTACGGCGTCATTGGCTAGCTCTTTGGCTGCCTTGACAAAAAAGGTTAGTTCAACAACTCGTTTGCCTTCTTTCTTAGACGACTCCCACTCCAAATTGAGTTGAGCCTTGTTCTTAAGCTCACGTTGAGCAACGCTCAATGCATTTACACAAAAGTCGTTATAACGGTATGTTTCTGGACAATTTAGTATAGTGCGTAACTCATTCACTGCGTACGTGAATTGCTTCTGTCCCCTATTATGAAACATACTTACAATTTCGAACATTCGCTGGGCATAAACTGATGAAAGTGAGAGCATTACATCAATATCATATTTAGTGTATCGCTGGCCAAGTTCAGCAAAATGCGGTACAACCTCAGCGAACATAGTCAGCACAATAGATTTACGGCCATCAATTATCGCAGACTTAACGCTTGGAAAGGGTGTAATGTAATGAAACTCGCTTTTATCGTCATTGCGATACATAAGCCGCTTCTGCTGGAGCGTATCTGCCGCGTCAGAGATCAAGTTATATCGGTCTTTGGTCAACTCTGCGTAAGGTATATGGAATTTAAGATTTGTGTCTGGCTGAAGTTCCCCCTTCAGCGCCATATGACCAATCTGGTTGACAACTAAAACAACAATCTTCTTTTCCAACTCAGTAAACTCTTGCCGCGACTCTGTGAAGAGATTCGATTGGTAGTTTGTAGGATGCTTATCAAAAATTGAATGCGTTACTTTAGGTAGTTCTATGTCAAGCTGAGTCATAATGTATATAATTATGTACTATCCGTAAATATGTATCTAAAATACAAGTTTGCAAGACTCAACTTCGTAATTAAACTGTACGGTACCGACTAAACCTTGTTTTTTGCACATGTAGAAGCAAATTCTGAGCAATACCCACATAAAATTTTTACACATAATATTAATATAACTATATAAAAAATATATTAAATACAAAAAAGTGCACGTACCGATCAAACCTTGTAATAAGATTATACTCACCGAGCAAACCTTGTAATAGTACCGAGCAAACCTTGTAATTACAGCCGACTAAACCTTGCTTTTTATTACTCATGGTACCGACTAAACCTTGTAGTTATACCGATTAAACCTTGTTTTTCTCTCAATAACTATTTCTATATCAGGGAGTTGCGGGCCTCTTAAATCAATCAAATAAAGTATTGATAAAGGAGATAAAGATTCAAAGCGTTTTTTGTAAAGGGGAAAGAAAGAGAGGGTGTAAACATTTGTTTACTTCTAAGGGAAATAAAAACACTACCTTGACCGTCCGTATCACCCAGTAGAGGAGACGCAACACACCGCCGCCTAAACCTCCGTTTGTTATGGAAGACCAGCAACAACCAAAAGCCAGACCCGCCAAACGACCTGATAATGCGCCCATTGATGCATTACGCATCTTACTAAAGCAACAGGCTGTCACGCTTACGCCTATGGTCAACCAGGTTAGTGCTATGCCCGTTGATGACAGTTTGGAGTACTACTTCATTCCCATGCAGTACATGAAGCAGTATGCACCTTACCACCGGCCCGGTAAACCCTTCAAGAACTTCAAGCTCGTCAACTACAACCAGCCCGCTATATCGCTTTCTTTCTTCTACAAGCACAAGTACTCCATTCAGCGTAATCCTACCCATGACGAGGTGATGTTCCATCTGCGTAACCAGCGCAATGAATTGCTAAACCGATCACTCTTTGAGCAGCTCAGCGCCACCCAAAACGAGCTGCTACAACAGGTTGACGGACTCATGCGAGCATTTCGGGATAGTCCCGACGTGTACCAGGCCTGCTTCTCCAACTACCACCACTACTACCGCTACTGGACCTGCGCTTACCGCTACTTTGAAGATGCTACCCTCACCCAAACCAGTAGTCTGACTGAGCATTTGCTTAAACATACCGAGCGCATCAAAGGTCAGGTCCACGAGCGGATCAATGTGATCTTCATCGACCCCCATTACATCACCCGGCCCGTGCCCAATGATAACAAGTTTATCGACCGTGAACTCGATACGTTTCCCATTCAGCTACGGCAGGGCATTACTACGTTATACCTACGCAAAAACCAGTTTATCGACGAACTCAGTTGACAAGGTGCCCCAATGACTCGTACTTTGGAGTAACAGCTAAACACGAACGAGCATGAAAACAGGTAGCGGCATCAAGAACATGATTAAGTACCGACTCACGGGTACACCCGACGGCAATCTGCTGGTCAGCTTTTACCATCTGAACGTCTTCGATCAGCAGGCCGTCAACTGGCGCATTGCTGAACAACTGGTCGATGAGAAGATGGGGCCTGAGGTGCTCTACGAGGGGAATTTAAATAACAACACACACTACCAGCCCGCTATTTTCAATCTGCTACGCCGGGTGGAGGTGTATGTCAACTGCGTGCGTATCGAACGCACCAACTGACAGGATACGTGTAATGAGAGTAGTTATAGTAGGCGATACAAGGTTCGTCTATTACGAACCCAGTAATCCTCTGACAACTCCGCTGATGCCTCATGACATTCTGCCTGAGCAAACAACCCTGAGAGCTAGTTGGCTCAGTTGACAGGTAGTAAGGGCTGATCGGTTCGCGTTAAATAAGCCAGCAGATCGCGTTGATGAATCAGGCATTCGGTCTGGTAGTCTACACCCCAGCCGTTAGTGGTGTCAATGGGCTCAATACGACTACCAATCACATGGGTTATGGCCATCATGGCTTGTGCTTCATCAGCATGGCCCGCTTCGTCAAGCTGACTGATGACATGGACCATCAAGTTTTTAATCACACCGTAGCGGAAGATTGCATCGTCAGAGTAGCGTAGTTGAGTGTTTGTTCAACAGACTAACGAGGGGTGTAGTTTCCCAATCCAACGAATGCGTTCACAGACATTGACAAGCAAAAACTTACCGCGACCAAGTTATCAACAGACAGGCCGATCTATGGCTTGCGGCTATTACTAAACTGGGTAGATCAGCGAAAGGGGATAGGCCACACCCCAGTAATCTGATCATTCGGGAGGAAACAGTCCCGCAAACTCAACCCAGTGCCGAAAAAGGAACCACGCGGTGGCCGCATTGATTTCTGAGACGGCAATTTGAGAATGTAACAAGCAGAGATCAGTCGTCGCTGAGGTCACGAATCAACGAATTCGTGAAAACGGGCCTTTTAGGAAACATCTTTGCTTACCACTCATCGGCCCATGAGAGAGCCAATCGGCCGGTTCGCTCGGCAAGTTGACGATGGGTAAACTTTACGGAGCGCTTTCGGTTCAGATAAATCATCATTCCTCATCTATGGCACCAACCGATCCGCGGCCCAACGCTTCGCTTGATCCATTCGCGTCTGCTTACGCCACCACCTTGGCCAACATGGACCAGGGCTTCTGCCTGCTCGAAAAAGTAAATACCCCCGATGAACAGACCCCTGATTTTCGCTACCAGATGGTCAACCCCGCCTTCGAAAAACACACCGGCTTAACCAACCTACTGGGCAAAACCATTCGACAGGTAGTACCACAGGCCGAAAAAAGCACGATGGCCATCTATGAGCAGGTAGCCTTGACCGGGCAGCCGGCTCAATTTCAAGCCTATGTTGCCCAACTCGATAGTTGGCTGGAGGCCAATGTCTTCCAAGTCAGCCAGCAGCCGGCTCAAATCGCCGTTTTGTTCACCAGTATCACCGAGCGCAAGCGAGCCTTGGATGTGCTCCGCCAGAATGAGGAGCGACAGGCGTTTCTGCTCAAGCTGAGCGACGACTTCCGGGCTCACTCCAATCCCCAAGCCATCGGCGCACTCGCCACGCGTATGCTGGCCCAACATATGCAGCTCGACCGCTGCTATATCGCTCAATTCTCGCGGCAGGAGGAGCGGGGCTGGATCGGCCCCGAACACCGCTCAGCGGCGTTGCCCCCGCTGAGCGGGGAGTATCGGTTCGCCGACTTCCCCGAGGGAATGAAGCGCCTGGAGACGGGGCCACTTATCATTCGCGACCTGTTGAACGACCCAAGCCTGTCGGAAACTGACAAGCGGTCGATGGATCAGGCACTGGGAATCCATGGCATGCTCTCAGCCGTTTTGCGCAAAGGCGAACGGAACTATTTTTGGTGCTTGACCGCAGCGACGAGAGGTCCCCGTGACTGGACCGATGCGGAATTAAAGCTCTTAGAAGAGGTGGCCGAACGCACTTGGGCGGCCATGGAGCGCGCCCGCACGGAAGACGCCCTTCGGCAAGCCGACCAGCGCAAAGATGAATTCTTGGCCATGCTGGGCCACGAGTTGCGCAATCCCCTGGCGGCCATCAGCAACACCTTGCTGGTACTCGAGCTCACCCAGGGTCAGGATGAAAGCCTGCCCTATGCCAAAGGCATCCGGCAGCTGAACCGCCATAGCCAGCATTTGAACCGAATGGTGGATGATCTGCTGGATATGAGCCGCATCCGTCAGGGCATCGTCCGGCTTAAAAAGGAAGTGGTCAAGCTGGCCCAGCTGCTTCAATTGACCGTCGAGGCCGCCCAGCCGCTGTTTCGAGACGGGCAGCGACACCTGAGCTTAGCCCTGCCAGCCCAACCCATTTACGTCAGTGGCGATGAAACCCGACTCTCCCAGGTGATCATGAATCTGTTGACCAACGGGGCCAAATACACCAATCCAGGTGGTCAGGTGTGGGTGAGTCTGGAACAAGTCGAAGACCAGGCTATCATTCGGGTCCGCGATAATGGCATTGGCCTGACCAACGAGCAGCGTACGGGCATCTTCGAAGTGTTTGTCCAGGGAGCCACCAGTCTGGACCGGCCCCAGGGGGGGCTGGGCTTAGGCTTGGCCGTGGTCAACCAGCTGCTCGAAGCGCATGGGGCTCAAATTCAGGCGCTTAGTCCCGGGCTGGGTCAGGGCAGCGAGTTCGTCATTCGCTTGCCCATCCTCTTCGACTTAGCCGACACGGCTCCCAACCAGCCGCAGGATCAGTGGCCGACTTCGGGTCGGGTGCTGGTCGTCGATGACAATGTCGACTTTGCCGACACCACCGCCCGGCTCCTGCGCTCAAAAGGCTTTGAGGTCTATGCCCGCTACACGGGGGCGCAGGGGCTGGCCGGAGCGGAAAGCCTCCAGCCCGACGCGTTGCTGCTGGACATCGGCATGCCTTACCTGGATGGCTACGAAGTCTGCCGCCAGATCCGGGCCCAGCCCTGGGGCCAGTCCATGGTCATCATCGCCCTAACCGGCTACGGCCTGGAAACCGATCAGCAGAAAGCGACTCAGATGGGTTTCGATGGTCATCTGTTGAAACCCGTCGATCCGAGTAAAATGGCACAAGTGGTGGCGGGGGCCATTCATCGCAAGCAATCTCCTTAACTCACTCTCTATCCCGATCTGATGGACCTTGTTTTCGTAGTGGATGACCAGGCCGACTTCGTCTTCATGACGCGCCTCTTGTTACAGCGCTCGGGCTATGCGGTGAGCGGGTTCAATGATGGCCCCAGTGCGCTAGCGGCTGCCCAGGCGCAACACCCGGCGGCTATCTTGCTGGATATTGGCATGCCGCCCATGGATGGGTATGAAGTGTGTCGTCGGCTGCGGGCTCAGCCGGGGGGCGAGTCGATTGCCATGCTGGCCCTGACGGGTTATGGCCGAGCCGGGGATATAGCGGCCGCCAAGGCAGCGGGCTTTGATGCGCATCTGCTCAAACCGGTGAATCTGGATGAGATGCTGCGGGTATTAGCTAATTGTATCACCAAACGGCAGGGTGAGCCTATCTGATCCAGGGGATACCAGCCACCAAATTACTGCCTACTCAGCTTTCGGCTGGGCAAGCGACAAAGAATAGGCTTATTCCTGTAAAAGGCTCCCCGTCTGAAGGGTAGCGTTCCGGTATGAATACCACGCAAACGAGGCGTTTACGGCGGCTATTCTAGCGATTCTAATAACTCTATCGCTTTTTTGTAGCTTTACCATAAAGTACTCTTAATCAGACTTTTGGTAACTATGCCTGATTCGAATGACCAAGCCCACCCCGCTCAGCCCTTTGCGGCAAGCTCTACCCCGTACCAGGACAACTCGGCCCTAACAGCTTCCCAACGGTTTATACAGGGCGTGATTGGATCGCTCCCCCTGGTGGTGTACATCTTTGATCTGCTCGGGGGGCGCAACCGCTACCTCAGCCCACAGGTAAGTCAGCTATTTGGGTATACCCCCCAACAGATGCAGATAAGCCAGGGGAGGCTGATGGACACGTTTTTTCATCCTGATGACCGGCCCCGTCTGGCGGCCCACTTCGAGCGCATCCGCGCCCAGCTACCGGATGCGCCGGAAGCCTTCCAGATTGAGTACCGGATCAACCACCCGCAGCGGGGGTGGGTATGGGTGCAAAGCCGCGACACCATCTACGCCCGCGACCAGGCCGGCCGGCCCACCCTGGTGCTGGGCACGGCCGAAGATATTTCCGAGCGGATAGCCGCCGGGCAGGCGGTGGCCGAGTCGGAACAACGACTCCGCCTGACGATCGAAGCCACCGAACTGGCAACCTGGGAATGGGACCTGGCCACCGACCAGGTATACTGGAACGAGCAGCACTTCCGGCTGTTTGGCATGGTTCCTCAAGCCAACCCCCTGCCCGCGGAGGCCTTTTCGAGCCACCTGTATGCTGAGGATGCCCCAGCGATCCAGGCGCAGTTACAGCAAACCATTCAGCAGCGGGTGCCCTACGACGCCGAGTTTCGCATCGTGCGCGAGGACGGGGCAATCCGCTGGATGTACGGTCATGGGCGGGTAACGGCCGAAGTAGCTGGGCAAGCTAGCCAGCTCAGTGGCGTCATGCTCGATATCACCGAGCGCAAGGCTACCCAGGCCGCCCTGCAGCAAAGCGAGCAGGCACTGGCTGAGCTGCGGCACCTGACGCTCTTGAGCCAGACCGAAGCCCTGGCCCGGATTGGTAGTTGGGAGTACCACCGCCACAGCGGGCGGTTTAGCTGGTCAGCCGGCATGTATGCCTTGACTGAGGTTGATCCCCAGCGCCTACTAGTGCCCGAGATCTATCTGGAACTGGCCATCGAAGCCGATCAGGCGCAGGCCCGGGCCCTGATCCAGTACCTGCGCACGGGCCTGGAACCCTTCGAGGGGCAACTACGGATTCAGGGGCGGGACATGGTCAAAACCCTGCGCATCAAAGCCGACGTGATCGGAACCGGCGAAGATACCCGGGTGGTGGGCGTCGATCTGGACTTTACCGAGCAGCTGCTGGCCCAACAGCGCATCCGGGACACGGCCGACAGCCTGCAGGCGGTGCTGGACGGTTCCCCGGCCTCAATTGGGTTGTTGAAAGCCCAGCGGAACCAGACTGGTCAGGCCATCAACTTCCGGCTGGCGGTGGGCAATGACAAGCTGGCCCGCTTCTTTGGGGAGCCACTGGCGGCGCTTTTAGACCAACCCGCCCAGCGATTTGCGGCCCTGCTCTGGGATGGTCAGACACGAGCCCGGTTGCAGCACATATTTACGACCCAGGAGGGCTTTTACGAAGAAAAACAACTCGCCCCACCCCAGCAGGACACCTGGGTAGCCCTGTCGGTAACCCAACAGGATGATGGGGTGGTGCTGACGGTGTTGGATATTACGGCGATGAAGCAAGTCCAGGCCCAACAGCAACACTGGTTCTCGGAGCTGGAAAGCTCCCGCCATAGCGTGGAAGCACTGGCTCAGCTGAAGACCGCCCTGCAGCACCGCAGTGAATCGCTGCGGGCGGTCTCCCACGACCTGAAAAGCAACTTCGGCATCATCAACAGTTCGATCTCCCTGTTAGAACTAGCCGAATCGGAGGCTGAGCGGGACCAGTTTATGAGCATGGCCCTGCGCAACGTACAGCAGGCAACGGGGCTGCTGGGCGAGTTGCTGGATTTGACCCGGCTGGAATCGAGCGAGCAGGCCCTTCGGATCAGCCGTCAGAACGTATCAACCCTGTTTGGGGAACTGGCCCAGACCCTGACCCCGCTGGCCGATGAGCAGGGCTTGGCGCTGCGCGTCAGCGGCCCGGCGGTATTGACCGTGGAAACCGACGAACTACTGCTGTACCGACTCCTGCAGAACCTGGTCATGAACGCGCTCAAGTATACCCACCAGGGGCAGGTCAGCCTAAGCTGGGATCAGGAGCTGGGTAGCCAGCAGTGGTGGTTCACGGTGGCAGACACCGGCTCGGGCCTGGCCGCGCATCTGGTCGAGCGGCTCAATGCCCCCGACTCCCTGCAGGCCGGAGAGGATGCCATCGACCCCGCCCGCAGGATTGGTAGCGGAGAGCCGACGGCCCGGGAAAGCTGGGCGAGTCTACGGGGTGAAGGCATCGGCCTGCGGATCGTGCGGGAGATCACCCACCTGCTGGGGGCCCGACTCGCCGTCAGCAGTGAGGCTGGCCAGGGTACCCATTTTAGGGTGCAACTACCGCTCACGTATTCAGCTTCACCCGGAACGAATTAATCCGCGCTTACCCTTATAATCATCAGGAAGATGACCTACCCCCGATCCATATACGTAGTGGATGATGCCGCGGACTACCGCTCGGTAGTGCAGCAGGTGTTTCGCCGTTTTTTGCCCCAGTATCCCCTGGTGTTGCTCACCGATGGGCAGGCGCTGGTCAGTCATACCCGGCAGTTGGCCTCGGCGGAGCCGCTACCAGGTCTGATCGTGCTGGATATGGACATGAAGATGAGCGGCATTGAGACGCTGAACTGGCTCAAGCAGCAGCCAGCCTGGCAAGCCGTACCGGTGGTAATAATGAGTCACCGCTCGGATACGGACTTTCAGGCGGCCAGCTACCAGCAGGGGGCGGTGGGGTATATCACCAAGCCGATGGGCATCCAGGGGTTACAAACTATATTTGCCCAGCTTTGTGGGCAGTGGCTACCCGATACCGCCAGTCAGCGTATGGGTAGCATTCGGCCGGACAACCCGTAAGCGGTCTCGCTAACGAGCGCCAAGCCATCCGACGAAGTGAGATTTCAGGTAGTCTTTGGAATATCGAGGTAGCAACCGGCAGCTTGACAAGTAGGAAGAAGCACTTATTCTCAGAAAAGGCTGGAAATGCATTCAGTTGAGGTAATCAACCGCCAGCTTTATGCCATGCACACCAGGGCCGCAGACGGTAAAGTGAAAAATGCGGGGAGCTATACGGCCAACGTATTTGGCTCAGAAAACACCCGGTGAAGCAAACAGGACTGATCTATGAGGCTCCGTTCTCTCACTATCGCTGAACTATTGACCTGGCCGGGGCCTTAGACGTGAGGTAATGAGATAACGTTCCAGTTATCAATTATTTTTTCGCCTGGACGCCCCATTGGGACTCACCACTTCCGGAACGAACCGTACAACCGGATGTTGGTCAGTAACCAGCCCCTAATGGCAACCCCCTCTGCGAATGCCTCTCAGCCCCTGGCTGAGCTGGTTTCTTATTTATTTACTCGGCGTGAAGCCATTCTCAACAAATGGCGCACCAGCTGCGAAGCTGACCCCACTTTAGGCAAAGTCTCGGCCCTAAGCCGCGAAGAGTTTAACAACTTGCTGCCCCTGGTCCTGGAGGCTCTCGAACAACGCTTATTAGGCACGCCACCGAAAGTTGATTCAGCCGCCACAGCCGAGGCACACGGGCTGCACCGCTGGCACAAAGCGCACAGCCTGATCGATACCATGCAGGAATTGCACCACCTGAACCAAACCCTGTATGGTGAACTGGACCTGTTTCAACGGCTGTTCCCACAAGTTGAAGCGGCCTTACTAATCGGAGTGCAACCGAAAATTGCCCAGTTTATGCAGGAAATAATCAGTGGCAGCATCAGGAAGTATGATGAGTTGCAACGCCTGCAAGCCACCAATCGGGCCAGGACTCTGCAACAAGCCCTCGATCAGATGCAGGCCTTATCGGAGCAGCGAGGGGACGTATTGCGCGAGTCTACCCATGATCTTCGGGGTAGTTTCGGTATTATCAACTCGGCGGCTTATCTACTCCAAACCGAAGGCCTTGATGAGGCTGATCGAGCGCAGTTTATGGACATGCTGAATCGCAATTTGGGTAATGTGCAGACCATGCTCACCAGCCTGATGGACCTTTCCCGGCTGGAAGCGGGCCAGGAAAAGCTAACCATAAATTCATTCGATGCCAGCCAGTTGCTCCGGGAAATGGTCGCCAGCGCGCAGCCAATGGCCGCCGAACGGAGCATCGTGTTGCAGGCCGATGGCCCCGATACATTGCCTGTCGAAACAGATCCGGTCAAACTCCAGCGGATTGTGCAGAATTTGCTGCTCAACGCCTTAAAATACACGACCTCGACCCCGGAGCGTCCGGCCCTGGTGTCGGTTTCCTGGTCGGTGGAAGGCGATTATCGATGGGCGTTCAGTATTCAGGACTCGGGACCAGGTTTGCCCAATACCGTAGTGGGGGTCTTGGGCGATCAACTGCGACCATCCGTCGAGCCGACCGCTGTTCTGGGAGCCGATCAGTCCGAACCAGTAGCCGTTTTGCCCATAGACGTTCCCCAAGTGCCGACGCCTGCCGAGCTGGAGGCCTTACCGATCAACCCAACCAAGGGCGAAGGCGTTGGCTTGCAGATTGTCAAGCGGCTGTGTGAGTTGCTGGATGCCAATCTGGATATAGAAACGAAAGAAGGCCGGGGGACTTTATTTCGGATTCGGATGCCTATACGCCTTACGATCTAAAGTCATAGAATTTATCTACAGAGTAGGTAAGGTAACGGTATGCAACCAATAGTCTTTCAACGACTCAAAGTAAGCCTGCCACTGGGGATAATCGACCGGCTTGACGATATACGAGTTAGCCCCTAAATCATAAGCGGTCTGAATATCTGCGGATTTATCGGACTGACTCAAGAGCGTTACCGGAATGAGTCGGAAGGGGGATGTAGGCTCTTTCAAGTGCCGTAGTAAGATCCATCCGACTTCAGGCTTAGGCAGGTAGATATCGAGCAGGACTAAGCGGGGTAAAGACGATTGACGATTTATACATCCCTCCAACTGGGTAAGAGCCTCTTCGACGGTCGCGGCGGTCAACAACTCAACCCCCGGCATGAGACTGCGCAGGATAGTCCGAATTAGGAGTTGATGGTCTGGATTATCTTCAATAAGTAAAATTTTAGCCCCTCGAAAGTTACGGCGGACGGTAGCCTGTGAATCATACTGATCATTCATGGTCTAGGGAGTCAAAACGGGGATGAACGTTAAAAGGAGATGGATAGAAGACAAACCTGAACTACTTACCTTTTTACTACCTCAACGCGGAGGGGTTTTCGGCTAACCTCTTGCTCATTTTTAAGACAAATTTATTACCGACACCCTGGGTTAGGCGTTATGCTGGTTAATTTAACTTAATCGGTAGCCTTCTGCCAGTAACGTATGAGCTTTGCTAACAAGCCTACCCGCTCGGTTGTTGAGAGCTTACACTATTCTCAGTGGACGATTAACGGCTTTAAAATCGTGTTTTTGCTCTCCGAGCGCATCCTGACGGAGATTAAAAAAGTGTCTCGTCTGCCCAACTGGTACGAAGATCCCGTCGCCGCCGACACCTATATTGACCGGCTGCATCTGTGTTTTACCAGCGTGCAGAAATACTACAGCGCCTTTGGTAGCTTACCGCACGTAGGGGATCGGCTCTACAATGAGGACTCGGGGATGATCATTAGGGATCGGGCTATTGATGGCCGTTTAATGACGATCACTTTCACCCTTAGCCTTTAAGTAAAGGCTATAGAAGCGTCAGTCTTTTGCTTTAGACTTCGGTGCTTGATCAAGCACCACACACAAGATAATTGATGTGTTTTTTCATAACTCATTTCTTAGAATATTCCCTTAACATAACAATCGACATACAACAGCCCCCGGAAAAACACAATTTCCGACCGCGTTGGAAAGGGAAGAAAAAAGCCGTTATCAGCTCAGCTGATAACGGCTTCTCTATGTTCTAGCTGCTGCTTTAGGTGTGCTTTGCCAAAGAGGGGGAATTATGGGTATAGGCTTTTGTCTCTCCTGCCACAAATCATACTGCTGCTGCAAGTTCAGCCAAAGTTGCGGGGTCGTCGTCGGAAATGCCTGAGCCAGCATAATTGCCATATGGGGGCTAATTCCTGCCTTGCCGTTTATAATTTGAGATAACGTTTTTCGACTGATCCCCAAAGCTTCGGCCGCTTGGGTAACAGTCAGATCCACACCGTCCAGATACAACCCTTTAAGGATCGTACCCGGATGTGGGGGATTGTGCATGTTGACCATATAGTTTGTTCGTTGTACGTGGTGAAGCCAAGCCTCTTTTAGCTACCGTCGAACTACCGGTGTATGTTTAGTGGTAGTCTTCGTAATTCACATCAAATGCAGTCCCGGTCTTTTTGTCGAATTTAAACGTGATACGATAATTACCCGTCACTTTGACGGCATACTCCCCCTTTCGGTTTCCCTTCAGCGGGTGGTAGTCGGATCCGGGAAAATCCATTTCGCCGGGCTTACCTACTTGATTTAATAAGGCCAGAATCATCTTGATTCGGCTAATTTGCTGAGACGACAAACCTGATTCGTCTCCGACTTCGAAGAGCTTCTTAAGCCCCTTGTGGTCAAATGATTGGATCATTTTACGGTGAAATAAAGTTCTTTTCCTTTTCGCGAGCCATAACCGTTTGTGTTTATGTTGATTACAATTGATTGATGAAAGTATTATCTGTCACCTGTTACGTAACAGGTGACATTACATAGTTGGTTCCGAGCTTATAGAAAATAGCCCTCTGACTCTATTGACTGTTGCGGTCATATACCTTGCGGACCTCGGGATATTTTTCGCTAACCCATAAGCCAAACGACTTCCAAGCAGTTAGTTCCATTTGCTGACGCTGTCGCTCTTGCCATAGGTAAAATAGTCCCCCGCCTGATAACAGAGGGATCAGCCCGATCAACAAGGCGGACTTCCAGCTTGTAAAGCCAAATAGTTGAGCAAAGTCATCGGCCTTCTGACGGGCAGCTTGCCGAATTTCACTGGCCACGGCTGTGCCTGATTGAGCAATTTGCTTGGTAGCGGCAGCAGCAGCGTCGGTAATGGTTTTTGCACTTTCATCCGCTGCGGCTTTGATATTCTCCGTATTCGGCATACCGGCCGTCAGTTTAGGCAGCAGCAGCGTAGCCACATCGGTAGCCTTTAGTTGGTGGGTGACGCCTGCTCGAGCAGCTTCCAGTAAAGTTTGTAGCTCCGCTTGGGTAGCCGCTTGGGGCCGCTTGTTCATGGTCGTAATCAGAACCGTCAAGCCTTCAATGGCTCCGCTATGGCGGCTCAGCTCCTCGGTCAGTCGCCGGATCGGGTCGTAGTCGGCCGACGGCGACCCCGCCGACGACGAACCACCCGCCGGGGGGCTGGTCGGCAGGCGAACGGGCGTAGCCACAGCGGGAGCTGGTACGGGGGCTCCACCCCGCTGGTTTGGGTAGTTCTGCCAAAAGGTACATAATTCGTCACTTGGCCTTTTAAGCGAGTATGCTACCAAAATCGTATGAAGGGTCCAATAAGTCATGCCTTTCTGGACCTGGGGCCGGGCTGGGTCTGTGAACCGTAATAGTACCGAAAACAGGGGTCAAAAAGTACGTTCAAAAACGATGGGTGCTTTATCTTTATGAGCCTGACTTCCTGACCGGGCTACTCCTATGAACAAAACGTTTGGTTACGCTCGTGTCTCCACCCTGGATCAGAATCTGGATACCCAACTCGATGCCTTGCAGCGGGCCGGTTGTGATGAAATTTTTCAGGATAAGATCACGGGCATGAGCACGAGCCGCCCGGCTCTGGACGACTTACAAACCCGGCTGCGTATAGGGGACACCGTGATGGTTGCCCGTTTTTTTCGGCTGGGCCGGAGCCGGGACCACCTGATCCACCTGCTGGGTGAGTTTTCCCGGAAAGGCATTCACTTCAAGGCCCTGGACCTGGGGGTTGACAGCGCTACGCCGGCGGGGAAACTGGTGCTTCAGATTTTTGCGGCCTTAGCCGAATATGACCGGGAGAGCCTGCTGGAAAAGACCCGGGCGGGTCAGTTGCTGGCTGCGGCCAACGGCAAACACATCGGTCGGCCGAGTGGAGTAAACGCCGAGCAGTTGGCTAAAGTCAGGACCGCCGTCGAGCGGGGCCTGTCGGTTGCGGAAACGGTTAGTCTGACGGGAATCAGTTTATCGACCGTCAAACGCTATCGGAAACAGCTTGAAAGGCTGCCCGGTCGGTCGTCCGAATTCAAATGACGAATTATGTACGTTTTGGCAAAACTACCCTAAGTGGTCTGGTCCGGTACGCTGGCGGCCACCAAGGGGGCGAACACGTCCGGCCAATACTTTAGGGTCAACAATTTAGGCTGTAGCAGTTGGCCTATGCTAGCTCGTTCAGCCGATAGCACGGTTTCATCATAACACCGCGCTAAGCTCCCCGCTACGAAGTCAGCGGTTTGGACGAGCAAGCTAGCCTGGCTGTTGACGAAGCGAAAGCTAGCCTGATTGAACAAGGTCGGTACGTGTCGATTGTAAACGTATTGCACAAAGCCCTCCATAAAGCTCTCATCCCCGTGCCGATCCGCGACCAATTCCAAATTTGGAAAGCTGCGGTAGAGCTCGCGGTCGGCTAATCCATGCAGAAACTTGTAGAAGGAGCCTTTGTAGTAGAAGCCCTGCCCGCGTAGTTCCCGTTTGTCGATGACTAAGGCGAAAATCTGGAAGGGGATGTCAACAAGCTGCTTGAGAATCAACAGTCGGCGCTTGTCGTCGCTCCCTACTTTAGCCGATTTGATCGGGCCAGTTTGAAAGAAGCGATTACGAATTGCTTCGAGCTGCGATTCCGCCTCGGCGAGCGAGACTGCTCGCTGAACTGTGTCAAGCCTGAGGGTGAATAGAAGGGAAAATGAAAAATCCTTATTTTCACAATCATGACGGACACAACCAACGACTTCGATTTCGAGTCCGCGCCACGGTGGCCTTCAAGCAAGCGGCCATCAAAGGCCTCTACGAAGGCAAGCCCCTAACAGGCGAAAACGGCCTGTTCGTCCCCTTACTCAAACACTTCCTGGAATCAGCTTTGGAAGGGGAAATGGATGGGCACTTAGTGCAGACTCGTCAGGCCGAACAAAATCGGCGCAATGGCAAGGCCACCAAGACCGTCAAATCCAGCGCTGGCTTGCTGGATTTGACCACCCCCCGCGACCGATCCGGTACGTATCAACCCCAGATCGTGCCCAAACGACAGGTGGTCCTTACACCCCAGTTAGAGCAGAAACGGGGCCGCCCGTGCGGTGTTATCGCTCTACAGCGTAGGCAACAGCTATGCCGACATCGCACAACACCTCCAGGAGATGTACGGTTACTCGCTCTCCGACAGTGAGTTAACGGCTATCACTGACAAAGTCATTCCCGCTATGCGCGAGTGGCAAAACCGGCCTTTGGAAAGCTTGTACGTATTGGTTTGGCTCGACGGCATTTACTACAAGGTGCGCCATGAGGGCAAAGTCGTCACGCGGGTCTTGTACAGCGTAATCGGCTTGACCTTGGCAGGCAAAAAACAAGTCTTGGGTATTTACACGGCCGAGAGCGAATCGGCCAAGTTCTGGCTTTCGGTGCTGACCGATTTAAAACAACGGGGGGTGGACGACCTGCTGATCACCTGCGTAGATGGATTAAAAGGCTTCGATACGGCCATCAACAACGTTTTTCCGGCCGCTACCGTCCAGCTTTGCGTTATCCATCAGTTGCGCAACTCCTTCCGCTTCGTGCCTGATAAGTTGTTGAAAGACTTCGCTAAAGACCTCAAAACGGTTTACCAGGCACCAAGCCGGGAGCAGGGCATGGAGAATCTGTTGCTGGTTCAGGAAAAGTGGGGCTCCGTTTACCCTAAGGCGGTACAACCCTGGCTGGAGAAGTGGGAACTGTTGTCGCCTTTTTTCGACTATCCCGCCCCCATTCGCAAGGTGATGTATACGACGAATACCGTCGAAGGCTATCACCGGCAGTTGCGGAAAGTAACGAAAACAAAAGGGGCTTTCAGTTCGGATATAGCCCTGCAAAAACTGGTCTACTTAACGATTCAAAATCTACAAATCAGGTGGGAAACGACAACCTATAACTGGAAGGAGGTTATTAATCAGTTCAGTATTATTTTTGACGAACGCATAAAGCTACATCGCTTCGACTAAGCCCCGCTGACACAGTTCAGCGAGCACTCCCCGGCGAGCTGCTCTTTGCGTAGGGTAATGGCTACTACAATGAAATGGGTAGATACCCCTTGCTTAGCGAAATCAAGGCCGTTATTTCCCCACTCATCTAAAAAGGCAACGTATTCATTCATGACGCAGCGGACTAAGTCAAGGCAAGATAAGCAGTCTGCTAATTTGTCTTCCCTTTCCAACCTACACTACCTAGTTTTTTAAGCTAGTTACCTATCAACAGTAGTCAAAAACCCGCTGCTAGTCGTTTACTCAAGTAGATACATTAGCCATACTATTGACCATGACGAAAGACATTGAGCAGCTTATTGGCACCTATCGACGTGTTTGGCAATCGGTCAGTTGGCAGCCTCACCCGTTGGGTGAGAATATCGTCTACGCCACCGACGACACGGTTATTCGCAACGTGCTGCGTAAACTTCATCAGCTTAATCCAGCCAGCAACCCCTCACCCCGTATGATCGAGACAGCCGCGACCGATGTGGATGTGCATTCCATCATCGTGGGCTATGACGATCAGATGATCTTGTATTGGTTTACTTACTTCACCACCGTAGGCGATAGCGGGTATCATCTGTACCGAATCACCGATTTTACGGGGCCTAGCGTCAACTTGCTGGAGTACGGCTATTGGTTTGACTTACCAGACTCATCAATGGCCGCGTTCTATATGGACGTGTTTAGTCGGCTTAATGAGTAGGCCAAACTGCTGGAGCTATCCTACCGCTATGAGGTCGAGCTACGGGATGAGTATATGGGCTTTGAGCGTATTAACAAGCCAGACCATGCCATCACGGAGCAGGCTAAACCAGCTGCCAGTAATGATTCATTCTGGCGTAGGTGGTGGGGTCGTATGTTTTCTACCGAATAGAGCATTTTGTGAGATTATGTAATGACAAATTATAAAGTAACATGATGCGTCGTTTTCGCCGTGTGTATAGGCAAATGGCCCCTTAACTGGCTAACCCTATTGGCTAGGCGAATGGGGATGGTCTTACCAATGGCTCTCCCTCAGGCTTCGTCAAGCGTCGCTACTATATCTTCCAGCCCTTGCATCAGGGTAGCGCCGATCTGGCCCCGGCTTAGAAGCGGCAAATAAGACGGCGGCAATTTCTCAACCGTTTTTGGCAGTCTGCTGAATGGCGTGTTCGATCTGTTTCTAACGACGATTATTAAGTAGTCGACTGGCTTGCCTAGGTTTATCGGCACAACTGACTCACTCACACCTGCTGCTGTTGGTAGGTCAGCAGTTGCTCCTGAGTTGCAAACAATTGAGGACCCCTATCATCCGTTGATTGACATTCTACGGTGAAGGCTGAAAACAGATTGCCATCCGGAATTAGGGTATAGATAATTCGGTCAACGGGTATTTCCTGCTGGCTGGTTAATTCAGTAACCGTAACACCACCACTTAGCCCGGTTTCAAATACTAATTTAATGGACGAAACGGTGGCTTTCAGACCAGGTTTGCGCGTCACTACGCCGACAACGGATTGCTCACAGGAGGGATAATCTGTGTAGACAATGTCACCTACTTCAAAGGGGACCGTAAAGTCGAGTGAAAAGCGTAAGGGCATGCGATAAAGTTTTTTAACTACCGTCCTTATTGCCGGTGACTACTCTGGCTGGCGTCTTTTGATCACAATTACGGGGCTTAGTGAGGATTTGGCCGCTTAGGCTGGGACTATAGGCAGACCGCTTCCTCAGTATAGTCGTAACGGGTAACCGTCTTTTTATCGATCTACGTTTGGATGGATGAACTAATTACTAACGGAGTTATTTTCCCGTGGACTGCTTTTAGGCTACGGGAAAATAACTCCCTAAGCCACCAAGACCATGTCGATTGAGGATGAAGTAGAAGCGGTCGGACGGATTATCACCTTAATTAAGCTGTATCGTTATCAAACTAGGGACGGTCAAGACGTTTCACAGCCGCAGTCGATCAACGCGTATCTACAGCAGCACCTGTCCGTGGCGGATTATTTGTTTTGGCAACACCTGCAGGCGGACGGGCACATTTTTCGCTCACCGGTCGTTGATTCCACCCTGAACAATTTGTTGCCGCTCCCGCACTTTAAGCGGCTTTTGCTGCGCTACAAACGAGCCGTCTATGAATCATGAACAATAGTTCATCTCTCATTCTGCTGAATTGGAGCATAAGGTACGATACGATCCCCGCTTAACCGGCCCGAAACCTAATGAAGGCGCTTAGATAAGCTAAGTATGTCTTTGTTAATCTTAAGGCCAGATCAGCGGAGCCAACCTATTGGGCTTTGGTGGCGCGGCCAACCTGAAAACAGGCCGTTTAGAAACCAGAGCATCCACTCCCTCACTAGTCCTGGTTAAGCGGGCCTTGGTAGTTACCAAACGGGTTAGTAAACAAACAAGTGCCGATTGAACTGTTTCTCTTAACTCGACTGCTATGAAAAAGCTTCTGATACTAGGCTTCCTGATAGGTACGGGATACTTAATGGCCTGTAAAAAAGAAACCGTATGTACTCTGGAATTCAAAAGCATTGGTTTGCGGGTGCTGGGGGACACCTTGACGGATTGGTATACGCTGAGGAGCGCTACCGGGGATACAATTCGGCTGAACTTCGCTAACGATCACCCCAATGGTATCTATCCCATCCTGGATGATACCTACCAGGCCAGGCTCGCTGGTAGTGAGGAGGCTTTTACCTTTGTTGGCGAGATTCGGGATTCGTTTGTAATCCGGGAGGACTACCTGATCGGGTCCAACGCTTGCCACGTGCAGAAATTCAGCGGCAAAGAACAGGTGCCGCTCTAGCGAAGAGGAGTCAGACAGAAAATTAGATTCACCTAACCGGGGCCTTACGCCAGATAATCGCCAACGCTAAGACCCCGGTTGCCGTCAATAGTCTATAGATGGACACCCAGTCGCTCATCAACCGGGCGGTTCGCTGAGCAAAACTCCGTCAAGCAGTTGGGCCACTACTGGCCAGCGGGGAAGGCCATACCCACCGGCAGGCAGTCAACTTTACTGGTACCGACGGTTATGGCCATCCTGGTGAGCAGGAGTTATTGTAGTACTGAAACCCTTCCTAGCAGCACTGGGAGTTGAACACGAAAGCCCATGATTTACCCATCACCCACTCTCCCCCAACAGCCGGTAGCCAAAGCCTCATCTAACCCGATGCCAGCAGAGGTTAGTAAACCCACGATTTTGGTCATTGAGGACAACACCGACCAGTGGTTCATCATCCGCTGGGCGCTGAACGAGCGCTTTTCGGAGGTCGAACCCATCTGGTTCGCCGATCCGGCTCAGGCCATTATCTACTTGGAAACCTGTCTGGAGCAGTCGCTGGACTTCCCCCACCTGATTCTGCTGGACTTATACCTGCCCCGTGAGGAGATCGGCCTAAAAACGTTGCATCTGATGAAAAAGCCCGAAAAGCTCTACAGCGAACTACCGGTGGTGGTGCTGAGCCAGTTTGGCAGCAGCGACACCATCAATGCCTGCTACGCGGGGGGGGCTAATTCGTACCTGACCAAACCGCTTACGCCGGTTGACTGGCTGAACTGTTTTGCCCTGTTTCGGGCTTATTGGTGGCATCGAGTCGATTTGCCCGCCATCGAGCAGTGGGCACCGAAGCCCCGCGACCAGCCATCAGGACCCGCCCCTGGTTCGCCATCTGGCTTGGCTTGAGACACCCCTAGTCTCAAGCCAGGCTAGTTGATTGACCCCTCTACAAGTCATTGATAAACCTACTGATCGTGATTCGCTATGGTTATTCAACTAGGAAAACTACAAGGACTATTTCGGGGCTTTCAGAACCGCAGTACCCCCTTTCGGTTTAGTAACGGCGCGATCTGGACTCAGGCGGAAGACAAGGGCTGTCCAGCCTGTTATTACGAACCCACCGCCCGCGTGATCGCTCAACAGGGGAGGTGTTTTATACTGGTCGAAGGCCTCAATGAATGGGTCCAGGTGGTTCGTCAACACTACTGCGATGGCGAATAGAGGCAACCGATGGATTATTATGGTTAACGAGGAGGCCCATGAGCGCTTTCTGACCCAACAGGCGTTTGAGGCACTGGGTCCCGGTTACGTTTTGCAAGCCTTGGCGAGCGAAGAGGACTTGGTTCAACTGTTGGATGAAACCCCCCAGCTGCCGGCCCTACTGCTGCTAGCGGTGAGTAGGCCTGACGAATTTGATAGTCTGGTCCGTCTGCGCTCCCAGCGGGCTTACGATTGCCTGCCAATCATCGTCTTAACCGGTTCAGATACCGACTCGGATCGCCAGCGAGCCATCGAACTGGGAGCCAATGAATATGTCGTGAAGCCCACCTCAGGGCCAGCGATGAGTCAATTGGTTACGCAACTGAACGAAAATTGGCTGATGAAGTAGTGGTCAATGGGAGACGTTAAGCTCACTAGTAAGGTGGCGTAGTTCAACGCTACCGGCTTAACAACCCCAGCCCTAAACCAACACATTGAGGTAGCTCATGGAGGGCGATTGACCCCTCGCTACATGTCCCCGTTTAAGGGTCCTTGACTGCCTGATTGAGCGCATTAATCCAGTGTACCAACAATAAACAATATGAAAACGTATCAAACCCAGGACGGAAAAATAGTGAAGGGGACCACCCCTTATGATCTGGTAACCGCTTTGCGAAAAGAAAACCAGGGTGACTTGCCCCTGATTGATTTTATGGCGGGCTTTGCCCACCAGCTCACTCCCACCGGCAAAGGGTCAATCCGGCACGACACGCCGGAGGGCTTCGTGGAGGATCTATTGGAAATGGGCTACCTGACACCCGTGGATTAATCAAGCTCTTTTTGGCCTCATGGACGTATCCCCACAATCGGTTAACGACCTTATTTGGCAGTTATCGACCCTGCGGCAGCAGATGCTGGGCTTAGCTGAGCAGACGCTCCCGGACGACCACCTGATAGACCCCGCCTACACCGATAGTGCCCCTAACCTGCTGCACTACCTGGCCCTGCGCCAGCACGATCTGCGGCCGCTCCAGGCCCAGCTAACCCACTTAGGCCTTTCCTCGATGGGCCAGGCTGAATCCCACGTGCTGGCCACGGTAAACGCCGTCTTAGCGCGCTTACACCAGCTAAATAACTCAACTGATCCGCTTGCCCAATTCCAGTCAACGGCGCCCGATTTTTTAGCCGGACCGCGCCGACTGGACGAGCACACAACCGCCTTGTTGGGCGAGAAACCTATGGATCGGGCGTGCCGCATAATGGTGACGATGCCCGCCCAGGCCGCCGACGATTACCCCTTGATGCACGCGCTGCTGGAGCAAGGCATGGACTGCATGCGTATCAACTGTGCCCATGATGATGCCAGCGTCTGGGCGCGGCTGATCGAGCAGTTGCGGCAGGCCGAAAAGGCGCTGAATCGTTCCTGTAAGGTCTTAATGGATTTAGCGGGTCCCAAGCTGCGAACCGGACCCCTGCCAGCGGGTCCGGCGGTTCTGAAGGTCAAACCCCGGCGGGACGAGTCGGGCCGGGTAAGGGTACCAGCCCGCCTTTGGCTGACGAGTCACCCGGTCTTCTGGCCTACCTCGGCCGCTGGTCAGCTAAGGCTGCCCGCCGGTTGGCTAAAGCACCTGAAGGTCAGCGACCGCATCCACTTTACCGACGCCCGCCACTCGGCCCGTACCTTGCACGTTACCGACGTAACGCCCCAGGGATGCTGGGCTGAACTAAAAAAAACGGCGTATTTTGAAAACGGAACCCGGCTGCATCGAACCAAAAAGCAGGTGGCTTCGGTTAGCAATATTCCTCCGACCGAAACGAGCCTTCGGCTTCATGAAGGGGATACCCTGGTACTGATGCGGCAGCCAAAACCCGGGGCACCGGTCCAGCTTGACCACCGGGGCGAAGTCCTGCGTCCGGCCTTCATTGGTTGCCGACTCCCCGACGCCTTAGCTAATGTGCAGGTTGGCCATCATGTCTGGTTTGATGACGGCAAAATTGAAGGGATCGTTCGGGAACTGGATGCGCAGCAACTGGTCGTTCAAATCACGCAGGCGAAACCTAAGGGCAGTAAGCTGAGGGCCGATAAAGGCATCAACTTACCCGACAGTGAGATTACGCTATCGGCCCCCACCCCCGATGACACCCGGGATTTAGCCTTTGTGGCCCAGTGGGCCGACATCGTAGCGCTTTCGTTTGTCAATTCGACCCAGGATGTTGATGCGCTGTGCGCTCAAATCCGTCAATTAGGCGAACGGCAGCCCGCCATTGTACTCAAGATCGAGACCCAGACGGGCTTCAACCAACTACCCAATCTGCTGTTGAACCTGATGCAGTGGCCCGTCGGCGGTATTATGCTGGCTCGGGGCGATCTGGCCGTCGAATGCGGTTTTGAGCGGTTATCCGAAGTTCAGGAGGAAATCATGTGGCTTTGTCAGGCGGCTCACCTGCCCGTTATCTGGGCCACGCAGGTATTGGAAGGACTGGCCAAAACGGGTTTGCCTTCCCGGGCCGAAATTACCGATGCGGCTATGGGCCACCGGGCCGAATGCGTCATGCTGAACAAAGGTCCTTACATCGTCCGAACCGTTCAGATGCTGACGGGTATTCTGCGGAGGATGCAGGCCCATCAGGCAAAAAAAAATGATCTCTTGCGCGAATTGCAGGTTGCCCATTCGGTTGCGCTGAAATCATAAAAACAAACCAGTATGACGGACTTACAGTATCAAATTCAGGGCGAAGGCCGCCCGCTGATTCTACTCCACGGCGGTGGTATTGATTCGCGGATTTGGTAGTGGGTAGCTCCTTTACTAGCCGAATCGTTTCGGGTGATTACCTACGACAGCCGGGGAGCGGGTAAATCGCCCGTTCCCGAGCGACCCACCGATCACGTCGCTGATCTACGAGGGCTGATTCAGACCTTGACGTTGGGGCGGGTGAGCTTAATTGGGCATTCGCTGGGGGGCGAAATTGCGACCAATTATGCGCTGCAGTATCCAGACGAAGTGGACAAGTTGATCCTGGTCGCCCCCGGTCTGACTGGCTTTGAATTTGGCTCCGCTTACCAGCAGATGATCAAAGCGATCTGGGCCGTACTGCCTGATCCCCAAAAAATGCTCGACATCATGCTGCACACGCCCGAAGCGTATGCCCTGCAGGCGACACTACAAAGCCCTTATCGGAATGAGATTATTCGAATCCAGCGGGAAAATGTAGAAAAATCGTTAGGCTTTAAGAATCTGGAGATGATTTGGCCCCAGCCGCCCGCCATTAAGCGGTTGGCGCAACTTCGTCTACCAACCTTGTTTGTGCTGGGTGAAAAAGATAAAGCTGACCTATTTACAATCGCGGATTTATTCCACCAGGTACCCAGGGTTCAATTTGTCTACGTCGAGCATGCCGATCATGGCTTACCCCTTACCCACGCAGACGAGTTAGTGGAGTTAGTGACAAAATTCCTAATACCTAGTAGTTAATGCTGCCTTTGTCCACGGTAACTCAGGGCAAAGCAGGCAAGCGTATGGCCAACCATTTTTTAGACAAATTTCTGATCATTAATCGTGTCGATGAATTATGCCGCTTACGTATTCAAGCACAAATAGGGGTTCATTGTGCAAACGTGCGTTTCTACACGTTAACAAACTAATAATTTAGTTGACATCTGTCTATTAGGATGTTAGCAAAGAACTATCAGATAGGAATTCCTTCTTGATAGAGCAGAGTAACCCTCTTTATTGATCAGAAACGCAAATTTTCCTGACTGATTTTCAACACCCTTTTTGATAACTATCTGATTAACAGTATAGGGGAGTCGTCCACATTCGTACGAAATGTTCCACCAAACTAATTCCGCTAGTAAAATAACTCGATTTGGACTGACAGAAAGCTTACATTGATTTGTTTACTGAGTTTGTTACCCAAGAAACAGCTTCAAAATCATTCAATTTACGAAGGCATGACCAGGTAAAGAAACCGAACGTTTTCTTTACCTGGTCCCGTAATACACTGATTATCTGTAGGACTAATTCTTGATGGAACATTTCGTACGAATGTGGACGACTCCCCACTCCTCAAGACCATGAGGTCATCAACTTCCGGTAGAGGTCCTGAACCTGCCGCTTTTCATAGTCGGTCGGTAGCGTCTGGTCGGCATAAGCCAGCAGTAACTCGGCTTGCTGACGCAGCACGGGCCGGCGGTCATCGGCACAAACCGCCTCGTTGACCAAGGCCAGCGCTCGGAGCAGGCGCCGCAGCACGGCGTGGTTTCCCTTCGCGTTAAGGCGGGGCAGGTCGAAGGCCAGCCGGATGTAATCCTCAAAACTGGCACTCCGCACCAGCACCCGCAAATGCTGGCCATCCGACCGCAGCCGGGCCGGAAATTCACGGCTGCCGAGTTGTTCACCAATAGCCCCCAGATAATCGACGGCCATGATGGCCGTCGTGGTATCGTTGATGCCCGGCGAGAGTGCTTTGAGCGTAATATCGACTAACTGTTGAATGCCAAAGGCGACGTCCTGCTCCACGTTACGGTGCCGCCCGATGCTGACGTAATCCAGTAGATCGGCGGGCCAGTCGGCCTGGTCGGGATCAGCTCGTTCCATGCCGCTGCGCACGCTGAAGAGCACGGTGCCTTCGCCCACGTAGGCCCCCATTTCCTTCTCAATGCGCAGCACCACCCGGTTTCGGGTGGCCCAGTGGAGCAAGCCTTCCGTGTTGATCAATTGCAGGTAGCCGGCCTGTCGGGTCTTGACCGGATGCCAGCCCGTTTGTCCATCGGTATAGTGCAGGGCCGCTTCGGCCTGCTTGGGGTCATCAATGGGCTCACCAAACTGATCCGGGAACAGTTCGGCAATGGCTTTGCGGGTTTCGTGGTAAATGTGCTGGACAATGGTGCCGGTCTGGAGTGATTCGGCAATGTGATGGATAAAGAAAATCAACGCCGCTACGCCTCCCAGCGCCAGCAGCAGGCCCGCCAGCACCGCCGTAGAGGGGACAAACTTGGTTTCATCGGTTCCCCGAATCGTACCCAGTACAATCAGGCAATAAGCAAACACACTGACAAAGTACCCCATGACGACCTGATTGATCCGGTCGCGCATGAAATTGCGCAGTACCCGGGGCGAATACTGGCTGCTAATCTGGGAAATCGTGGCCAGTGACAACGAAAAAGCCAGCGCGGCCACTGTCAGCATGGACCCGGCGATGGCTGACAACATGCCCCTGGCTCCATCGGCCCCCGAAGCGAACAATAGCGGGAAGCGTTTGGCCCCGTGCCAGCTGGTATGGGCATCGAATTCGACCAGGCCGTAGGCCAGTCCAAAGGAAGCCAGGACCATCAGGGCCGGTACAAACCAGAGGGATTCCTGCAGTTGCTGCCAGTACTGGCGTAATCGGGTAGGCATCGGAATTTAGTTTGTGTAGAGTAAGTGAAGCAATGCCCCCCATCAGCGGCGGCTTGTGGCGCTGTAGTGCCTACGGTTGCAAGGCTAGTTGTACGTAGTACGGAAAATGGTCCGAGCCGAATTTGGGTAGCTGCTCGATGGCCAGCACCCTAAATTCGTGCGAAACAAACACGTAGTCCAAGGGCCAGCGCACCAGGGGGGACCGGGCATCGAAGGTACTGTACAAACCCCGCCCGTAGCGCACATCCTGGAGACCACTAGCAGCGGCAAACTGCGTCATATTGTGCGACCAGCCCACGTCATTAAAATCGCCCGCCACCACCGTCGGCAAGGGGTGGCGGGCAATCAGCCGGGCTGCCTTGCGCAGGGCGACTTCTTTTCCGCCAATATTGGTGGGGTAGGGACCGGGGGCCGGGGCAACCGGATGCAGCGTGTACAGTTGAAATGGCCGGCCGTCGGGCAAGGTAATATCCACCCTAAACGACGGGACCCGATCGTGGTTGAGAAACATCACCTGTGACTTGTTCAGCGGCAGCTTGGAATACAAGGCCATCCCGTACGCGTTATCGGTCGGAAACGTAAGCGTGTAGGGATGGCTTTTGACCAAGCCATCCAGGTGCTTTACCCACCACGCGTTGACTTCCATCGCCAGTACGAACGTGGGGTCCTTGTCGGCCACGATCCTTAAGAGCTTATCGGCCTGGCGGTTTTTTATCCAGACATTGGCGACGACAAGGCTGACTACCGACTCTTTAGTGACGGTTGCCTCCGTGGCAGAGGCCACGCCCCTGGCGGCCAGGGGCGTGTAGGGAAACAGGATGTACGCCTGTAGACCGATGGAAACGACTAAGGCCGCTACGAAACCCCATTCGGTTGGGGTCTTCTTGCTAATTAAAAGCAGGTAGACCGTCAGATACAACAGTAGGGCCAGCAACACCTGCGCCCGGGGGAAATTAAGCACCTGTAAAAACCACAGCGAGCTGTTGTAAATCAATGAGCCTAGGGTGGCGATAATCAGCAAGGCCCCGACCAGCAAAAAGAGGCCGAAGATCGCTTTTCGAATGATTGCCATAGTTCGATGTTGTCTAGGCGTAAAACTAATCAGTTCGGACCAGTACCCGTTACGGCCGGGTTGCCAGTTGTTTACAAGGTCAATAAAAAGCCAACCGATAAGGCCTGACTGTATTGAAGCCTGAAGTCCTGGTCCTGGTCATACAGGACAACACCATTGAGAGTCGCGTTGAGCAGCGAGTTGATCTTGCCGGTCAGCGTGAAATCAAGCCGGTGATCCGAGGCCGCCAGGTCACCGTACTCAATAAGGAACAGGTAGCGAACCTTGAGATTGACATGCTGGGCAATGTCCTGATCGTAGTTGAATAGTGCCTGGAAGGCCAGTTCGGTGCGTACCGTCCGGTCAAGGGGTACCCCATAATTACGGGGTACGTAAAGCCGAACGGCCGGGTCGGTCACAAACGTCTGCCGCAGGGTGAGCACCCCCAGCCGCAGATCAAACGCGTCATTGGGCTCGTAAGCCAGCTCCAGTGATTCGGTCAGGTAAGCCGGCGCAAACCAGTTGGCGATCGGATTGGCCTGCTCCTGCCCCGAGGGCAGGGTAACGTAGTCATAGCCGGGGGCGAACTGGGTGAGCAGGTTCAGCGAACCGAACCATTGCCAGCGGGTACTAAGGCGGTAACCAGCTTTGGCATCCGCGTAAAAGCGGTCCGTATTCTTGCGTAAGGTCTGCCCGGCATTCTTGACGATGCCGTATTGCAGCTGGGTGGTGGCACTCCAGTTGAAGCGATGCCGTCGATACGATAGCCGCGCGTTCATCAGCAGACCCAGGGCAATCGAATTGACACCGCCCCCTTTCCAGTTGCCGCTAAATGACCCCTGATTGAGGTTAAGGCCGGCTTCTAGTTTGTGGCACCAGTAGGTTGAGTCGGGCCGCACCACGACACTGTCGACGGTATTACCCAGGCGGATTGCCTTCCGCAGTGGGGGAAGACTGTCGGGCTGGCCGTAAGCCGCACTGAGCGCACGGAACAACAGAGCCACCAGGTACCTAGCCATGCGCATGCACTAAAAATAAGCGGATGAATTGATTGATGAGCGGGTTCCGGGGTATGGGCTCAGGCCAGATCACTGGCGGAGCCCCCCACGGCTAGGTATCTAGCTCAGGTGAGGCGACCTGATCGTCATTCACTGGACGTTCTGCAGACTGGTGACGGGGCCTTGACTGCCCGATTGAATAACCGTGAACGAGCCATCGGTTTCCAGCACGACCGCCGTAACGTCTTCTAAGCGGGCCACACCCGAACTACGCAGGGCCGCCAGTACTTCGCCCGCCGACACCCGCTCCCGGCGCAGGGCCCCCGTCAGGTACTGGCCCTGATGAACCAGCAGCGTCGGTTCACTTTTCACCAGTTGCCTAAACCAGGACCAGCGGACGGATAACCAGGACACGCTGTATTGCAGGGCGATCAGCAAAGCCAGGGCGGTGAGCCCATCGGCCACGCCGGTTTGGCGGGAGATAATAATGGTTGAAAATGTCGACCCGAGGGCTACTGTAATGACCAAATCAAACGCGTTCATTTTCGACAGTGTCCGCTTACCTGAAATGCGTAGGAACACTAACAGGCCGGTGTAAGCCAATACCCCCCCCACGATCACCCGTCCGATGCTCTCCCAACCCTTGAAGAGCCAGCTACTCACGGTTTCCCAGCCATCAATCATATTGATTGCCCCTTAGGTGTAGTAACGATGTTGCCGTTAGGGGCATCTACTGCTTTTTTTTGATCATCAGGCTGGTTGTCTAGTAAAACAACCGTGTGCGGAAAGGGCATATCGATATGGGCTTTGTCCAGGGCCAGTTTGATACCCGTTACCACCTGGTCGCTTACTTTGAGCGCGTTGGCCTGCTGGGATTCGACCCAGAAAAAAACCGTCAGGTTCACCGATGAACCGGCCAGTTCGGTAACGTATACCCACGGACCGGGCTCTTTGAGGACCCCCTCGATACCGTCCAGTACGCCATGAATCACCCCACGGGCCTCTTCGATGGAGTCCGAGTAGCCAATACCCACGGTAAACTTAATCCGGCGTTTGGGATAAGCCGTGCGGACTAATATTGAACTCGTATACACATCCCCGTTCGGCAGAATAGCCCGCTCGCCATCATACGTTTTTAGCCGGGTGGAGCGCATGTTGATTTCTTCGACGGTCCCTTCGTATTCCTTTACTTTGATCTGATCGCCGACTTTGAACGGCCGACGCCACAAAATCAGAATACCCGCAAAGAAATTCTGGAGTATATCCTTGAAGGCAAAGCCAATAGCCACCGAGGTAACGCCCAGAGCGGCCACAATGTCGCCGGGTTTAAAGGAGGGGAACACCACCACGCAGGCCGCCAGAAAGCCAATGATCGTAATCAATGTACTGGCAATGCGGCTCACCAGGCTGGCCAGCGTATCGTCGATGGAGTGACTCTGGCGGGCTACTTTATTGACCAGTTTCTTGATGCCTTTGCCCAGCAGCCAGAACAGCATAAACACAACCGCACCTACGATGATGTAGGGTAGCCGTTCGACGGCCCCTTTCATAAAGTCACGAACGGTATGCCAGAATAGAGCTATGCCGTCATTGAAAGTAAACGGTGGTTCGTCTACTCCATTAGGCTGGAGCAATAGGAGAATGGAGTGCATTAGGGTCGTTTATATGAAAAAGAAAAGAATAATGTTAATATGATGATAGCGAGTCAGGCAATATCGAAGCAGGCTTATAAAGTAGGATCAGTGTACCGAGCCGTTTATTGGGCGAGGTTACCGATGCCGACAGCTCATAAGGGATATTCGCTTTAAAATAAACGTCCTGTTGCTGAAGCAGATAGTCTGGAAAACGGCTGGCGAAAGAAATCCCCTGGTTTTTCTTATTGGTTGAAATGGTCACTTGCCCGGCGGGGTCAACCAGCAACATTTCCTGAATATCTCGATCTTTGACTAATGTGTTGAAATATTCGTTGATCTCGCCGGGTTTGTTCTGCAGCATCGCATTGCGAACCGCCCAGACAAAAGTTTTCGTGCCAAACAGGAGTTGCTGCCGGTCTTTGGCGAGTTGATTTTTTCGTATACTTTCACGTGCATCGCTACGTTCCCGTTCGAATTCAGTGGTCACTGCTACGTTTTTATAAAGTAGATAGGCCACTCCCAAAACTAAAATAGTTATGAGACCATAGAGTATATATAGTGTTGTGGGGTTAGACTTCTCTGTTACTTGTCGGGTTCGTTGGTCGGTAGCCATCGTAAAATGAATAAAATAAAAATACTGATTGTCTGCTTCCTGACTGCTAATCGTAAGCAGGTTTGTCAACGTTTGGCTTATCGTCCGGGTTGCGATTTGGATTCATGAGCCGAACGTTCTCACCCGACTCGTCGGGGCCGTCCGTGTACTCGTCTAGCAATTCCTAGTTGGGGAGTTTCTCATCGGGTAAATCGCTGACGGGTTGTTCACTGCCTACGCCACTGTGCCCCTCGGCTGACTGGTTTTCCAGTCCATTGGGTGAAAGAACTTGTTTAGCCCTGATGATGTCTTCTCGATCTTCGCTTTCCATTGTAGTATTAACCCAAGTTGTGTGGTAGCAGTGTGACGAACAAAAAAAGCATGGTGTAAGTAGTTTTGAGTCGACAAACCTAAAACCGCCATCATGCTCCACTTCGACACCGACGATTTACGCGATGTGTTCGTGTACACAATGATAGGCGACTATCTCAAGACTGGCAACCATTGTCTTTCGACAGGCCTCTCGGCCAGCGGTAAACCGCCTAAGCTGATTGATGCCGAAATAGTGTTCGTCTTCGTCATTACCTGTCTGGACCATGGGCGGGCGTGGAGTATCACGCTCAGCATCATGCGCGGGCACGGAGGCCACTGTTCGGGTGATCCAACGGAGGTTTGCGACCAGTCTTTGGCGCGGGTTAGTTCGCCCAGTTCCCCCCCAACTGCCAAAAAAGCTTGCGTAGCGGCATTGGTTGGTGCCATGTTACATTACTCACTAGATGGATGGGAGAGAAACGCAGGCAAACGATTGTATTGTTGGAGATAGCATACTAGTAGTGGGTATCGACAAAAAAAAGTTGTGTACTTTGTTAACCATACCTTTTTGAACCACAATCAATTAACGATTTTTTAGGCTCGAATCAAGGCAAAAAATAGGGCCACCGTGGCGCGGTCAGAAAGTAGATCCACCGACCAATTTGATTTTTGTTTTATGAAATCGGCTTTCTGAACTAGATTGGTTGACAAGCAATCTGTTGGCTAGTTATAGTCATCCAAATGACGGTTTTTACGGTCCGCCACAGCGGTACGAAACAACAATCACAGCCTAAGTTTTCGTACGTACAACTGACGAAAGAAAGCGGCAACGTGGCTACCGGGCAGATACTAGAATGTAATGATACGCCAGGCTTGCCTACGAAAGATTACTCAGCAGGATATAACCGGCGAATAAGTCGTTCCATAGTTAGTCCCTGCCCAAGTACGGAAAACAAAACCACGCCATACGTGATCGTTACTAGCAGGTCTTTATGGGGTACTGCGTTGGCAATGGACAAGGCCATTGCAATGGACAGGCCACCCCGCAGGCCACCCCAGGTTAGCATAATAGTCGCTTTGTCATCCAACTCAAGCCAGCGCCGGGCCAGCTGAAAGGGGAGCCAGATGGAGATGAACCGGGCCAGCAGCACCAGCACCACCGTAACGAGGCAAATGAACCAGTAGCCCGGCTGAAAATCAATGATAAGTAGTTCGAGACCCATTAAAACAAATAGCACCGCATTAAGTATGGAATCCACCAGTTCCCAGAACTTGTCGATGTAGTCCTCCGTCTGCTGGCTCATGGCTTCCTGTCGGGCGTGATCACCCACAAACAGACCCGCTACTACCATGGCCAGCGGTCCGGAAATATGTAGGGTCTGGGCGAGCAGATAACCACCCATCACGCCGGCTACGGTTATGATCACTTCGGTTTGGTAATGGTTAATGGAGCGCATCAGCCAGAACATGCCGTAGCCCAGCGCCAGGCCAAACACAACCCCGCCCCCGGCTTCCTTTAGAAACAACAAACCGATTTCACCGGCGCTTATACCACCCGAACCAGTCATCACCAGTCGGTAGATCGAGGCAAATACCACCACGCCCACCCCGTCATTGAATAGGGATTCTCCAACGATGGTCAGCTTTACGTTTTCGGGTAGTTTGAATTTGGCCAGTATGCCTAGCACGGCAATCGGATCCGTGGGCGAGATCAGCGCCCCAAACAGTAAGCATAGGGTAAAGGGCAACGTAAACCCGAGCTCACCAGCCGCCACATAAAGTCCCGCTCCCACCAGCGTGGTGCTTAGCAGCACCCCTGCCAGCGCAAATAGGATCACTGACCGGCGTTCTACCCGCAGCCGAGTGGCATCGGTATGAAACGCCCCAGCAAACAAAAGAAAGCTGAGCATGACGTCGAATAAAACGCTACCAAAGTCAATGTCGGTAACTGTTCGACGCACGAGGATAAACCAAGTCGGTGCGATTGCATTTAGACTGATTAGCAGGGCTGAAAAGCTCAGCGACAGCACCATAATGCCGATGGCGTCGGGTAGTTTGAGCCACCGCGTATTGAGATAGGTAAACAAAGCCGCCATAACAATAAGCAGCGTAATCAAGGTAAATAAGTCCATACTATGGTTGATGAATCGCACAAGAATACATTAACTTTCCATTAACTCCGCCCGCCCGTAAACCACGACCTCCTTAACCAGCTCCGACTATGCTCGTCAACGACCCAAAAATTCCGGGAACTCATCATACCGATTTACTCACCCGCTTCAGCCACCTGATTCGGGAGCGTTTCAGTTTGGAAGAAGATAAGGCCGATGAAGCGGGTATTATTCAGTCCATTAGCCGGGCTATTGAGTTTCGGGGTATTAACCTGTGGACGCTAATATTCGCTATTTTTATTGCGTCCATTGGCCTGAATGTTAATTCCACCGCCGTTATCATCGGGGCTATGCTGATCTCCCCGTTGATGGGTCCCATTATGGGAATTGGCCTGGGTGTTGGGATCAATGACCTGACTATGATTCAACGGGCGCTGAAAAATCTGGGCCTTGCCGTATGCATGAGTCTGCTCACTTCAAGTCTTTATTTTTTCATCAGCCCGCTGCATATTGCTCAGTCTGAACTACTGGCCCGTACCTCACCCACCGTCTGGGATGCGTTTATCGCTTTTTTCGGTGGCCTGGCGGGTATTGTTGCGGGATCACGCCGGGATAAAGTAACCAACGTCATTCCGGGCGTGGCCATTGCGACGGCGCTCATGCCGCCCCTGTGTACCGCTGGTTACGGTTTGTCGACGGGTAATGTGTATTATTTCGCGGGGGCATTCTATCTATTTCTTATCAACAGTGTTTGCATCAGCCTGGCGACCTATCTGATTGTCCGGTTTCTAAACTTTAACCAGAAAGCGTATCCATCGCCCGAGGTAGAACGGCGGGTTCGGCATACGATTTGGCTGGCCGTGCTGGTTGTCGTCGTGCCCAGTAGTTATCTGGGTTACCAGATTGTGCGCAAAACGATTTTTGAGCAGTCGGCCAAGCGCTTCGTTACCAGTGAGTGTACGTTTCAATACCAGCAGGTAATCAATTACGTGGCCCGATATAATCGTCGGCAAAGTAGCCTGGAGCTTTCGCTGGTAGGCGAACCACTTCCTAAGGACTCCATTAATAGGTTACGAGCCAAAATGCCCGCCTACGGCCTGGGTGAGGCAAACCTGGTAGTTAAACAGGGAAATTTTAAAGATACGGCCATCGATGTTGACGCGCTGAAAACGACGCTGGCTGATCAGGTCATTCAATACAGCCAGACAACGATTGGCCGAAAAGACCACACCATTGACTCACTACGTCAGTACATCGATCAGACCCAAACGTCACGGCTACCCGTAGCCGATCTACGTAATGAGCTTAAAATCCTGATGCCGGATGTGCAAACGTTTACAGCCGCCCGGTCGCTGGTGATGAACGCCACCAGTAACCAACCGGATACGGTGATGCTGGTGTATGCCCGGTTTTCCCGTCGGCATACGCCGGGCGAAAAACGCCGGATTGAACGCTGGTTGCAAAGCCGTACCAAGAGCAAACGAATCAAGCTTCTAATCGACTAGGAAACGGGCACGTATCGGTACTGATCAAGTCAACGCGCTGTTGGTTAAATAAAAGGTCGGTAAGAAAGAGTAGTATTGCTCACCTTGCAGACACGATGAACCCACAACTCGAATGAAAACGCATACTAAACTGGACCAACTGTCCGCATCCGCCATTTGCGGGAATGATATCAGCTCATCGTGTCTCTACGTGTCGTCGCTTAGCATTCTCTACGCGGGCCAGTACGCCTGGATTTCGTTGCTATTGGTGGGGGGCACGTTGTTTTTATTCCGAAAAATTTACGGTGAGGTGGTGGGTGCGCTACCGCTCAATGGGGGTGCCTATAACGTACTGCTTAACTCAGCCAACAAATCGGCGGCTTCACTGGCGGCCTGTCTGACGATTCTTTCCTACGTGGCCACCAGTGTCATATCGGCCAATGAAGCCATCCATTACGCCGTTTCGTTTAGTCCTTCGATCCCGATTATGCTGGGTACGGTCGGCCTTTTACTTTTATTTTTCCTGCTCAATCTATTAGGCCTTAAAGAGTCTTCGAAAGCCGCCGTTATTATCTTCATTGTCCATTTAGCCACGCTAGTTCTGTTGTGTTTGGTTTGTGGCTGGTACGTAGTCACCAATGGGCTGGGCCAGTTTTCAATCAACTTTGCCACCCGGTCCGAGCATAGTATAAGCTTTCAGCTTTTTGCGGGCTTTGCCGCAGCGATGCTGGGCATCTCGGGCTTTGAAAGCTCGGCCAACTACGTCGAAGAGCAGGACCGGGGCGTCTTTCCCAAAACGCTGCGGAATATGTGGATTATCGTTACGGTGTTCAACCCCCTGATTGCCCTGTTAGCCTTGAGTGTAATGCCCATGGGCGAGGTTCAGAACCACCAGGAATCGCTGCTGGCGTTTATGGGTGAGCGTTCCGGGGGGCGGTGGCTGGCCTGGCTGGTATCGTTTGATGCCATGCTGGTCTTGAGTGGTGCAGTGTTAACGTCGTTTGTGGGGGTGAGCGGACTGATGAAACGGATGACGCTGGATCGGATCTTTCCGCAGTTTTTCCTTCGTGAAAACAGTCGCCAGGCTCCTTATTACATTCTACTGCTGTTTTTTGCGCTTTGCGTGGCGATTCTTTTGAGCACCAGCGGCAATCTACAGGCGCTGGCGGGGGTTTATACGATTTCCTTTCTGTCGGTGATGGGACTATTCGGCGTTGGGAATCTGCTGCTCAAACTTCGTCGGAAACGGCTGCCCCGTCCCCAAAAGGCTACAGTCGGTTCGGTATTTCTGGCGCTGATTGCCGTCGCGGTAGCCCTGTTAGGTAACGTCATGCTGAATCCCCAGTACGTATGGGTCTTTTTCGAATATTTCGTGCCTACCTTCCTGATCGCCTTAATGATGATGGACCGTTCACTGATTTTGACCGGTTTTTTATCAATTATCCTGTACTTTTTCAAACCGCTGAAACGTAGTATTGAGCAGTTTACGCAGTGGACTAACCAAACCATCAAAGAGATCAACGATCAGGAGTTTGTCTTTTTTTCGAAGGGCGATGATATTGCCTCGCTGAACCGGGTAATGATTTATATCCAGAGCAACGAAGAAACCAATCGACTCCGAATCGTGACGGTTGAAAATGAACATTTTAAAGCCCCGGAGAATCTGCATCGGGACATCGAAACCCTTGACCGCGCCTATCCCGATATTGACGTGACGTACGAACGAATAAACGGTTATTTCGGCCCCGACCTTATCGAGGAATTACGCGCGAAATGGTGTATTCCCACCAATTTTATGTTTATTGGCTCGCCTGGTCAACGGTTTCAATATCGCGTCGAGGAGCTTGGCGGAGTCAGACTAATTATTTGATCGAAACCTGGTAAAGAACGAATGACAGTAGAATGGATTGGAACTAAGGGAGGTGATTATTGGTACGGGAGTAGGTTTGTAAAAACGTACAGTAAAACAACCAGTCAAAAACCGACTTCACCAAGAACTGTTTTTGTTGCTCAATCAACTGGAGTCACCCTGAAAGAGTTGCCGAATGATTTGACAGTGGCCCGAATTACGGTGATTCGTGATTTGACGTTGTTGCGCGAAGCGGACTTAATCAGTTTTAGTGGAGCACCTAAAAATGGCCGCTACGTGATAACGCCACTGGCCCGCCAACAACTACAACTCAATGTGTTGCCATAGTAAGGTTGTCTTGACCAAACAGACGCGGTTATAACTCATTAATTGGGGGGCGGAAGCCGTTCTTCGTTAACACGAACCGTATTGAAACTATTTGTTAAATTAATGAAGCCAAAATAATCATTAACATATAAAAATAAGTAACTGCAAAATCAAAGACTTACAGTTACTTATTCGCTTTTTTTACTCCATTTCCAAAACCGTTCGTCTGTCTTCTGGTCTGATTGCCGCTCTAATTGATCATCAAACGGAACAAACGTATATTATCTAGATCGTCTTTTATGCCAGACAAGCTATCCTGCACATCTGTATCAAGTACGCCAACCCTTAGACTCTGCGCAAAACAAGCCGTAAGATTTAGAGCGTGTTTTGGAATTAGATTTGGCTTGATGGCTGTATTCGCTGCAACATAATCTGAATGTTGGCCAGATAGATCCAGCATACCGAAGATGATATGGTATACTCGTAATCTTTAACCACCCTCCGGAAGAACGGGGCCGCCCTTTAGGTTTGTCGCGTGGCAAGCTATCCCAAATCTTGGAATCTTACCACGCGACAAACCTAAAGGGCGGCCCCGCAGAAGATCTTATCGATCGCGGTTGTCATGGCTAGATTGCTATCTGACGGGGTGAATGTTACTCCATTACGATACGTGTAATATGCGCTCTTGCTGACATTCAGCATTTTACAGAGTAGTCGTATGGGAAAGTTGACTTCTTCGGACTGAATAAACTGATAAGTCAGCGTCAGGTTTGTCGCGGTTCCCCGCCGGGACTGAAAATGGCCACAGCTTTTTTTAGGATCTCGCGCTCCATCTCCGATTGCCGTAGTTGCTTGCGTAAGCTATCAACTTCTTGCTGAAGGCTATGGTCGGTTTTCTTTTCCCCTTTGTCATCCGTCTTTCGCCAAGCATGAATCAGGCTATCGCTAATACCCATTTTGCGGGCTATGGCCATGATGGGTTCACCATTGGCAACTAACCGCAACACATCAACTTTAAATTCGGCAGTGTACTTTCGTTTGGGGCGTTGGGATTGGTTCATGGTACACGAAGTTAATTAAGTTTCGTGTCCGGGTTTTTAGGACCATATCACACGTCCTACGTGTATACCTGTTTTGAGATGAACGTACTGATTGAATTGCTGACCACGCTTTTTGGTCGATCCCCTGCCCACCTGGCGCCGCTGCTGGACGAATGCCAGGATGACTTTTGCCACAACCTGATTGATTGAATACGAAAAAGCCCTTTCCACACCGGTTGGGGCTTTTTTGCGAGTATTGGCGATTCGATAGCGCATAACGCCGTTTACTGGTTATGTGCCTATTGGCTAGTAAGCTGGTGACTATGTCGGCTTTTAAGGCTATGATCCCTAACCAATCTCCGGCTGCGTTGGCTCTTAGGCTCGAATTCGTAGCCGACTTAAGCTACAACCCCCGCACCAATCAGTACCGCATTGATTTGGTTGAACCCTACCGCTCTGAATTGCCCCGTACCCGTAATTTTCTATTGATTGACGTGGAAGGTTTTGCTGTCAGCAAAATAACGGATGCTTTTGAGCAAAACGTCATTGACTTCTACCGGCGTAAGTGTGATGAAGCTCAGGTAACTCTTGACCGAGTGAAACATAGCATGGAAGAAATGGGTAGTAAAGCAATCAGCAAGGGATAGTTGACAAAGGGTCCGACGGGCATTTGTCAGTTTCTGAGGCTTTTCAACCTACACCATAGCTGTATGGTCGACTGATCGCTTATCAATCCAACCGCCATGCTCGTCAAATTAAATGCAAGGCTAGTGATTGTTCTGTGGGCATACCTGATTGGCTACCGTTCGGAGGAGTCGCTGCCGATCGGGGCATGGTCAAAGGACTGTGTACAGCTGTCAGCTTATCCAGCAGGATACCGACTAAGCAGGGTGTGCTGTGCATATATTACCCTGTCCTGAATTAGTCTGCTAAAGAAGCGCTCCCTGGTGATACGAAGTGGTTTCTTCTCCCGGCGCGGCGGCGGCATTTGTAGACGTATTTCAGTAGCATACGGAGCGGCAGTCAGGTATGCCCATAGCCATCGCTACTCATTCTTGAGAGTATCCAGACGAGTCGAGTTAAGTCACTTGGTGGTTATTCTTTTTATCGTCACCTTGGGATAACGGTAGAGAATTCATTACCCCTCAGGGTGACAGCCATCTCAGATGAACCTTAACGGCCTACTTATGGCAAAAGCGCCACTCAAAAAAATAGCGGTATCGATCGAGGACCTAATCAGTAAAATTGATCGGTCTGCCCTTCCTGCTGGCGACGAAGAAGCGTTTAAAACGTGGCTATCGAGCAGTATCAACTCGCAAACTACAGTAGAAACCGCTTTGAGAAAGGGTTTTTCAGTGAAAGCCAGCCAGAACGTTCGTAGTAAAAAACTTGAGTACTGGATACAGATTGTGACCCCAGAGAGCTAAGTGGATTGTTGCCTAAGCAGGTGGGCAAGCATTACTCGTTAGTAGGAAATCCTATAAGGTAACAGCAGAATGAGCTACGCCACCAATACTACTACCCTACGGGGCTTGAGGTGGTCCGGTTTAGTGGGATGAGGTCAGTCCTGGCGGCCGATACGATCTGATTGATAGCCTGATCGTCGAATTGCCGCTGGTGGGCATATCGCGTCAGCTGATTGAGATGTTGGCCACACCAACCAGCGTCTGCCGCAGCGTGGCTGGTATCCGCTCCCACACGGTCTGGCGGGGGCCACTCGACGCACGTATTCGCCCATACTTAGTCCGACCCGATCGGGGCAACCCTCGATCTGTTTTCGCTCGTCGGCCCTCCCCCAAAGTGTAGGTAAGATCTTGTTATCCGCTATCGGAGGGGTTTGGAAAGGGAAAAAAGCCCCGCCGGACAAAATCGCTGACCCGTCAGCTTGCCTTACAACCCACAGCTACGCATCGGAGGACATCACTCGCCATGGGTCGACAACGGTCGATTTTATCGTCGAGCGGCATGGTAATTGTCTTTCTGGTTTAACAATACCGACGGTAATCCGATTATCTGTTTTAGTACTCACTTCTCGCGCGAGCAGTGACTAGCTACGAATCGGTTACCAGCCCCTGACCATGCTTGCAGACAAGAGCGAATTGGAATTAATTAAGCAAATAAGTCTAGGCGACCAGGTGGCTTTTGGTCACTTGTACAAGCGGTATCGCCGCGCTTTACTGCATTCGATTACGCTGATTGTCAAGGAGCCAATGGCGGCCGAAGATGCCTTGCATGACACGTATCTGAAAGTATGGCAAAAAGCAACGTCCTATGACCCCCAACGAGGTGGAGTCTACAACTGGTTACTCAATATGGCCCGGAACACGGCCATCGACGCGTTGCGCCACCGGAACAGGCTTGACCAGCTTGAGCTGACTGACGCCAATACGGCTGAGTTATTCACCCAGTGGCCATCAGTTGAAGACGTTGGCTTACGATTCTATATTGATCAGCGACTGACCAGTCGTCAACGTCATCTGCTTGAGCTTCGTTATTGGCAGGATCAGACCCTGGCCGCTGTAGCCGGTCAATTGACGCTACCCCTAGGAACGGTTAAAACCAATCTGCGGCAGACACTACGAATGCTACGTCCCCTGTTAGCGGCTGATTACGCGTTAAGTCGATGAAGTCAGCTACTCTTTTAGAGATGTTCATCTACTGATTAGATAGCTGTTCAATGGATAGATTACAGACATAGTTTGTTTATCTGTACTTTTCGTTTCGGGTCTGTTTTCCAGACAGATACTGTGGGCGGATTCAAGCTGTGGCCTATTTTCGAGCATTTTAATGAGACGATTGCTTTTTAACTAATCGACGGCATTTCGCGCAAAACTGGGCGATCGGCTTGTTACTGAGTGATCAAGTCGGGATAGGTAGAATAAGAAAGGCAAGCTAGTAGGAGACGGATGGCAACAAGCTAGTACCCGAGAAGCGGCTGACCAAGATGTTGGGCGCAGAATACGGCAAAGCCTTTAACGATCAAATTAATTCGCTTAACCGCCAGAAGGGTACTCATTCATGGATAACCAAAAAAAGAAGGACCAGCGAACCCCGCCGACCCTTACCCGTTTTATGCGTTAAAAAAATAGTCTCTTCAATGACCTCAGCAAGCCATCCTGTAGTGGTGAATATCTTGGCGAAACGCCTGTTGTAGTTTTTGGAGACCCATCCGATACCGCGTTTTCACTGTACCTAACGGTAAGTCAAGGGTCTGAGCGACTTCTCTCAACGTTAAACCCTGGGTGTAGATCATGGCCAGAACCTGGCGCTGCTTAGCGGGTAAGAACCCGTACAACTGCTCGATAGGCAAGTGCAGATTGACAGCTAAATAGGTGTGATCGCTGCTCCGCTCCCGGATATAGTTTGCTGCCCTCAATCCAACTTTACGTTTCCTCAGCTCATCCAGGGCCACCCGACGGGCAATCGTCACCAGCCAAGTATACAGTTCACTCTGATTAGGATCATAGTCGTCTAAGTGAGTCGCGATTTTTAGAAACGTATCGTGCAGTAGATCTTCCGCCCACGCCCGGTCGCCAACCATCCTCACCAAAGCTCGTAACAGCGCGGGAGAATAGGCTGTGTATATATCGGCAACTGAAATGGCTTGTGCGCTACGAACCATTGGGCTCAGTGGCAGCGGGCTTTGCGATAGTCACTAAAGGGGCTGAGTGGCGGTGGTCAGCTGTGAACGGAGTGGTAAACCAACTGATTCGGGGGACGTGTACGGACCAAGGCCATAAGCTACTATTTTTTTAACTGAAGTAACTAAGCCATGCTATCGCCAACGACTAGTCCCGTTCTGGGCTGAGCAGACGGGGAAACCCGCTCGACTTTTGGTAGACGCCGAGGTAATGTACTGCGCAGGCTCTGGGGTTGAGCGACGATACGAGCCCCGGTCCAGGTGGCGGCAATGACCATGCCAGCGGCTACCAGAATGATATCTTTGATGATGTATTGGGCGGCTAGAGTGGGCGCAAAATAGGGCTTGATGAATAGTTCTTGGGGATAGAGTAGCAGCGGCGACATTGCACCGATCATCTGAGCCGCCATCAACCAAACGCCTACCCGTAGAAACCGGCCCGTCAGAAAACAAATGCCGATGATACATTCCAAGCCCGCCACGAAATCCATGGCGGCATGGCCCGACAATACCCCCAGAGTAAGTACATGGGTGGTACGGGTGGCCAGCTCCTCAATAGGACTGATACCGGGGAAAAACTTCAGCACACCAAAGCCTAGGAAAACGAGGCCCATACCGATGCGTAACAGGGCGATGCTGTGGGCTACTAACCAGCGATTGATGGCCGTATCGAGTTGGTCAAACCGATAAAACAGGTTGCTAAGCGTTTTCATATTGCGGGCTTGTTGGGTGAGTCATACATACGCCCAGCGAGTGATCAATAGATTTAGTGCCGCAACTAGGGAACACTTCTGGTTGTCAAACGGCCCCGTAGGAAACGGTCAATTTTGGGAGCATTATTATGAGACAGAGAATTGACAATTAGTCTTTGGGGTAACTTTATGGTTAGTTACAAGTATGCTCAACAAACTTCTTGCTTCTATTGCGCTCCAGGTGTCATCTGCTGGGAACGGTGGAGCATCCCCCAATCAATCATCGAATCGATCACCGTGGCTATTCCTCGGCCCGATTCGGTTAGCTCATACTCGATCAAAACCGGGGTTTGATTATACACATGCCGTTGAACCATGCCGTTCAGTTCAAGCTCTTTGAGCTCTTTGGATAGCATTCGGGGCGTGATCTTTTCGGTACTCGCTAACAAATCGTTAAATCGATTCACTCCCCGCAGTAATGAGGCAATGATGGGTAGCTTCCACTTGCCATGAATAACATTAAGCGTATCGGTTAAAGCCAGAATGTAGCTGCGGGGACATTGCGGACCTGTCTGCGAGCCAATAAACTCGTTGAACTTGCTCATAATTAGTAGATTAACTTTACCACTATACAAAAGTATACTGCTACTTTATAAGAACAAAGTATTCTTAGTATAGCTACTCCTGTACTTTTGCCCATCATTAAATAAATCGATCATGATTTTAGTTACAGGCGCAACGGGTCAATTTGGGAGCAAAGCTATCGAGCATCTCATAAGTAAAGAGGTCAACCCTACCCAGATTATAGCCATGGTTCGAGACAGGGCAAAGGCAAAAAGCCTACTTGACAAAGGGATTCAAGTACGAGTAGGCGACTACACAGACGTTGACTCATTGGTCCACGCCTTTCAGGGAGTGGACAAGCTATTACTTGTCTCCAGTAGCGATCGAGGGCCTGTCGAGAACCGAACGACTCAACATATTAATGCCATTAAAGCGGCTCAAGCAGCTCAGGTGAAGCACATTACGTACACCTCTTTCATCAGAAAAGTTGACTACACGCATTCGGCTATCGCGGCTTTTCAACAATCACATGTTCACTCGGAAGCCTTTCTTAAAAACAGCGGGGTAGCCTATACTATTCTGCAAAACGGGATGTATCAGGAAATGATCCCTGTTTTTGCTGGCCAACAGGTTGGTCAGACGGGTCTCATTTATTTTCCAGCCGGAGCTGGTCAGGCCAGCTACGTCCTGCGGGAGGAATTAGCCGAAGCGGCTGCTCATGTACTGACGACGGATGGTCATCTTAACCAGGTCTACCAGCTGACCAACACGGCTTCGGTTTCCTTTTACGAGATTGCTCGAGATTTAGCCCATGTGCTGAGCAAAGAGGTCACTTACCAATCGCCCTCGGTTAACGAATTTGAAGCAAGGTTGAAAAGCGGAGGTGTACCCGATCAGTACATCGGAATGTTTACCATGTGGGCAATGGCCTTGTCACAAGCGACAATGGATGTGGATGACCCAACCCTGGCGAAGATGTTGGGCCGCAAACCGACGAGCGTGCAGCAATTTCTACACCAAGCTTATGGTACGAACTAATCAGTGCCTCCATCGGCTATCCCACTCCATTTATGCAATTAGTTGAAAGGAGATGAGGTAAATCAACAGTTAGAAAAGGAGGGCGATTCGGGCGTAGCGAATCCTACTCCTTTTTAGATGGTTTTCATGTTGGAGCAAGGGCCACGGCTAGTTTCATCAAACCCCCATTCAAAGCGACAGTTACGTAATTCGTACAGACGGCGATAGTTTTAGCTACGCTCGGTCTCAAATTGCCATCTCAGGAATCAAGGTCTCAGAAAAGGGGATCTAGATGAGTTTACGATGCACTGCTGTACTACACAGTAAACTGAAAAAGTTGATCGAGTAGGGGCGTTTTCTGCAGCAGTAAGGGATCAGGATAATACACCCGCCCATGCTCTTTCTGCAAAGCTAGTAAACCAAACCACAGCCCAAACTGCTCCACAAACCGCCACCGGTACACCCGCTCAAATTCTAACGACCAGCCAGGCAACCGGCCTGACTCAATTGGCTCTCCCAAGTGGGGAAACGCTGTCAATAATTTGGCTGCGTAAAAATCGGTGTTTTGCCATTGCTGCCCATGGCGATGGATCAAATACAGCGAGTAAGCCCAGCCAAACTGACCCGCCGGGGTTTGGGTATCGTCCAGATAACCCCAGTTGAAACGCATCGTGTAATCCCGCAGCAGTTGTCTCAAGCGCAGGACTCGATCCTGCTGCAGGGCCTTTTGACCAGCCTTGGTTAGCTCCAGTGTGTTGTGCCGTTTTCGGACATAGGGACTCAGCGGCAAACAGACTTTGAGGGCTTGTAAAAAGGACACGTTATCTTCTGAAATCTTTTTGGTGATGCCCCGCTCGATGTCATCCTGCACCAGTAATTTTTGCTCATACAGCTGCCGACACAAGGCCAGGGGCAGATTCCCCTTGGGGGTTAGTTTGATGGAGGAGTTAGTCTGTAATTCCTGGAGCACCATTTCGGTTAGAACCAGAAAGGGGATCTGATCGAGCAGTTCATCGGATAACTCTTTCTGGAGCCGCACAGGGGACTGTTCACCCCAGGGGTCATGCAGTAGGGCGTGCATCTGGTGGGGGGAGAGATTATCAAAGTCCGACAGCGGACACTGGTTAATGGTTTGTCTAAAAGCGTCCATCTTCTGGTTGATCTCCTCGAAGGATGTCTTACCCGGAATAACCTCGGGGTGAGCTAGGAGGAAAGCTTGCCAAATATCTTGGGTCGTGGCCATAGAGCGCTGTCAGTAGTAGATGGACAAGATAAGATAAACGGGTATAACACGAAACTAGTATCGGCTTTACCACGTAATGGTTACAAAAGTAATTTTATAACGTATTAACAACGCTCGTTCTTAAAATGTTATAAATGCCACCTTTCCCCTATATTCGCCCGTGGAACACCAAAATAATAACTATAAACATAGTTGAAAAAGGGGAAAGAGACAATCAGTTTTCATTCCCTTTACGACATCATATATATAAGGTACAAACTTGATGAAGTACGTCCCCTACTTTCGGGTCTCCACCACTGGCCAGGGTAAGAGCGGCCTAGGCCTGTCAGCCCAGCGTGAGATTGTCAACCGCTTTGTCAAACCCGGAGATGAAGTGCTCGAAGAGTTTGTTGAGGTCGAGTCCGGCAAGCGCGCGGATCGTCCCCAGCTGGCAGCCGCCATCGCCCTGGCCAAACAGCAGGGTGCCCGACTGCTGATCGCCAAGCTGGATCGACTCAGCCGCAATGTGTCCTTTATCTTCTCGCTCCGCAATTCGGAGGTCGACTTTGTGGCCTGCGATATTCCGGATGCTAACACGCTGACCGTCGGAATCATGGCCGTGTTGGCTCAACACGAACGGGAATTAATTGGCGAACGGACCCGGGCTGCGTTGCGGGCCAAGAAAGCCCAGGGTTTCCAGTTAGGAACGCCCAATTTAACCCCGCAAATCAGCGCCTTGGGGCGCCAAGTACATCAGGAAAATGCCCGCAATCACCCGGCCAATGTACAGGCGGCTGAACTGGTGAGACTATACCGAAAGGATGGCTTAACGTATGAGATTATTGCCGAACGGTTGAATAAGATGGGTTTTCGAACCCGACGTGGTCATTTGTTTAAACCGATGAGCGCTAAACGGCTGGACAACATCTAAAGGAAAGCCGCTTAGAATCAACTGTTTAGTAATTTTATATTAAATTCTTTAAGCTTGATACTTGCTGATACTGGGTAATTACTGCGAGCTAATCGAAAGTATGACCAAATACCGCTTTCTTGGCTAAAAAAAACGAATAATGGCAACAGGAACGGTTAAGTTTTTCAATGACTCAAAAGGATTCGGCTTCATCAAACCCGATGATGGTGGTGAAGATGTGTTTGTGCATGTATCGGGATTGACCGACGAGATCCGAGAAAACGATAAAGTAGAGTTTACCGTCGAGCGGAGCAAAAAGGGGCTAAACGCCGTTGATGTAAAACTGGCCTAAGTGCGATTTGCCACTGGGTCTTAAAGACATGCTGATAAGGCATGTCTTTTTATGCCTTGCTTTGTATCCATCTGTTTGTCGACTTATTAAAATGGAATCTAATTAGCAGCCCTTTTTTGAACGGTTTTGGAAAGGGGAGTGAAAATGAACGTATTGATTTGTAAGATAGGTAGTTATATACGTGCAATAAATATTTACCAGAGTCCATTCTCTGGCCTGAAATGAGTGAACTGCATACAGGTAACTCTATTGATCAGCATCACTCATTGTCAATTTTTCACAAATGAGGTATTTTGTTGATACCGTCTGGTGAGTTTGAAGAGATACAGTGGATCGTTACCACGAGTAACTAGCTGTATAGTTGATTGTTGTGGTGACAATATGACTAAATGAGTCTATAATCAACAACATTTATCGGAGAGTAGTATACCAGTCATACTCGACTAATTCCTTGTTGAGTACGTTAGTAGCATTATCAGCGATGCCGAAAGGCCACATTGGTTCTGTGAACAGGTCATTGCTAGATGGAAAATTCGGTAACGATTAAGATGGCTTTAGTATATATTTTTTGAGTAAACCTATTGAAATATCTATCCTTGACTCTAAATCGAGGTATAAATGGCTATGTGTTTGTAAATATGCGATGCCCTTAATACGAACGCTCTGATACATAACCTATTAGGGTTAAGCTATTCTGCGCACAATAACTTGTTGGGTGATCCACTAAGCTGAAAGAGAGTGTTTTGCCATTGTAGGTCGATACAAGATACGGTTTGGACAGCCAGCTTTGAGGAGTATGTTTTCGACTCCTGTGGACACGAGAAGCACCCCTGCTAAGCCGCTTGCTTTGGATTTCTATTTCGGGCTTACCTGCGACAGAGGAAAGGCCCCAGTTAAGATTTAGATTTAAAAAGCCACGTTACGTTGGATAACCGGCACTTCTCAACAGGCCAGCCTGATCTGTCAGGCTGCTTATTTGTGACAGAGGATCTCGCGGACCTCAGTTGACAAGTTGAACGACTAAGTAAATCAGCTAATTAAGTTTATATTTAGGAGTTTTAACTGGCAAAAAGATACAATAGGCATATGAATCGACAGAAATAGTATAGGCTTCCTGTGTTATGGAAAACAAAAGAAGAAGAAAAACTGCAACTATAAATAAAAGTAAATTTAGCCAAATCGATAAAGTAAATTTTGGCTTCAGTATTTTCAACGCTATATGCGTCATTGTAACATTATTTGTTTCAATATGGTCTATTAATAAACAGGAAGAAATTGCCGAAAAGTCTGGTTCCTTTGACAAAGGAGAAATAACAGTACGTTTAGGAAGCTATAATATCAGTGCCGAAAAAACTGGTCAAGAGATAGATATTTACTACGGTATTGATTTTACTGATTCAAGCCTCCATTTGGTTGAATTACCAATCAGCATTTATAATAGAGGTAGAAAAACACTTGAAAATGTTAATTTATTGATTAAATATCCTCATGTTGCAACTATAGCTCTGGCGGACAGTTTCGTTAACTTTAGTTCGCCCACAGCTAACAAAGTAGAAAGAAAATTCACTACTGGAGGAAAATACGACCAAGTTTCATTCTTTTTAAATTCTATTGATCCTAATTCATCTGCTATACCTGGTGAATTAATAGTTGCTCGTGAAGAAACAAAAGGAAATTTTTTTACAAAAGCATATACTAAAGATAGTGTTCTACTTGGTGCAAGTATAAATTATTCTTATCATTATATAATTGAAATGTTGGCTACCGCTAAAGATTCTGAAAATCGATCATTCAGATTTAATATAAATTATCTAAACAACACAAATAAAGATTCTATAATAGATAAAATAGTTTCCTACAAGAGAGATAGTAAACAAAAGAAAAAAGGCGAATCTTGGCAGAGAAATTTTTTTGTTCTGATTCCTCAAGTAACAGACGTTATGAATACAATAGAAGGAAAGCTTAAAGTTTTAAATTTAAACGAAAATAACGCTTCATTTGGTGTGTTTTCTGACACAAAAGAATATATTATAATACTTGACAAAGATTTTAACACCAACAAAGTCATTAAAATATAACTCGGTTAGCGCTGCTTACTATGCTGAAGGCTCAGAAATAAAAAGGCAAAAATAATAGTACTCAATGCCACAATATTCAAAAAACTATGCTCATAAGAATTTTTTTGGCCTAGCGTAAATTGCTATATTATTGCTCTAAAAAATGGGTAAATATGAGTTGCTCGTTCGGGAGCTTGGCCGGGGATATGTTGCTCACCCCGAGGGAAGCCAAGCAGCCCAACTAAATGAGGGTGTAAAGGTTCAAGTGCGGTTGTTTGTGTTATCTTGTGCGCTCACCATTAATCCTCATGGTCGTCGAGTGAATCGTAAAAGCAGTGCTCATATGCCAGCGTCCGGTCGACAGGTTGCACGGCTCGCAAGGGCAGTTTCGTTCTTTCATTTCCGGCATCGGTCTATAGGTCGCACTTGGGGACAGGGCTAACTCTCAGGTACATGGGGCGGCTTCGGTCGACAGATAAAACATAGGAGTTGAGCAGACTAACATTCTTAAAATTCACACTTAGACTTTTCGAATTTCATTCAATATGGCTAGAGTTGTTTACTACGTCGTCGTCTCACAAGGTGAATGGCGGATAAAATACGGTGAAGGCAAGGTTGCAGGTCCTTATGCTACTCAAAAGGCAGCGATATGGGCAGCAGTTGACGCTGCCCACAGCACAGGCAAAAACGGACATGATGCTCAAGTCTTGGTGCAGGGATCAGATAGCAAATGGCAAACAGAATGGACGTACGGTAATGACCCATATCCGCCACGCGGTTGATTTGATTATTGCATCGTTGTGCGCTCCGCGTGGGGCCGTTCTCGGGTGACGGGAGGCAGGCCGCAGCGGTACGCCAAACAGCCCAACCGGCAGGGGGTGTAAAGGCGGCAGCTGCGTTCGTTCAGGTGGCTGGTGTCCACGCCATCAACCCCCTGGGTCGTTGGGTGAACCATTCATCATATGTGTCGTGGGCGGGTTCCCTGCGACAGGTACACGTCTCGACAGACAGGCTCTTAGGTCTCCATTTTCGGGTTCCGATTGACAGACTGAGCTCCCCGGTGAGTTAGCCCGACAGCTTATGCGAACTGCGGCTGATAATGTAAATGTCATGATAAGTAATCTTATTGACCTTATGGTTAAGACAATTGAAATCACTTCGTTCGAAGCATACTTAGAGTATGCGTTAGAGGTGTCAAAAAAGGGATTACTTCTTTTTAGAGGTCAGGAGAATCATGAATATAATTTAGTTCCTAAAATTGGCCGAGTGACTCATACTTCTACCAAGAGTTCATTAGAAGTTCAAAAATGTGAAAATGACATTTTTGAGGCCTTCAAAAGACGATCATTCCCTCATCTCATTGGCAAAAATGATAATTTTTCTGATTGGGATTGGATAGCACTTGCACAACATCATGGTTTACCTACTCGCCTACTGGATTGGACTGAGAATCCATTAGCTGCATTATGGTTTGCATTTGAGAATAAAAGAGATGTTGCTTATCGCTCTGTTTGGCAGTTGTCAGTAGAAGATACCGGATTATTTTCAGGGAAAACAGATGGCTCTCCTTTTGATCAAAATAAGACAATTGTATTTCAACCTCGACACATTTCAAATAGAATAACAGCACAATCTGGCTGGTTTACTGTTCATCGTTTATATGACTCTAAAAAATACAAATTTTTTCCGTTGAATATGAACGGAAAGTACAAACCATTTTTAATCCATCTTAAGATTGAAAATAAGCTTCAAGATGAAATCATTAAAAAGTTGGATAAACTTGGTGTAAATCATTACTTTATCTATCCAGACTTAGAAGGTTTGACAAAGTATTTGGATTGGAAATATTACTATCAAAATTTGTGATGACCAGATGTTTATGGACGTTTCATTTTTGCATGAAATTTTAGATGGACTGGTGTATAATTATTCGCTCCGCGTGGGGTAGCTATCGGGCGACAGGAGGCAGGCCGCACAGTCAAGCACAGCAGCCCAACCGGCAGGGGGTGTAAAGGTTCAAGTACGTCTGTTCAGTTGAGTTTACGCCCACCATCAACCCCCTGGGGCGTTGGGTAAACCGACCCAATTAGTGCCTCCATTTCGGCGTTCTGGTTGACGAGCTACACGTCTCAGAAGTTACTCTTGTGCTCGTTCGGCGGGTTCCGTGTGACACAGGAAACGCTCTGTAATTTGGAATTTGACAAGTTAATAGAAGGGCAATGTTAGAATCAGTAATAGCAGAAATTATAGCGGGGTTGATTGTTGCGGGAATTGCCTTGACAATGAAGGATTATATTGTACCTTTTTTCGTTGAAATTTTTGGTGAAAAAGTAAAGTTACACCCTCATTGGGTAGCAGAGCTTAATTTTGGTACGGGGAACATCCACAAAGTGAAGTTATTGTTGAATAAGTCTGGGCATAAAATTACGGGAGAACTCGAATTCATTTCAGGAGACATGCGGCAAAAAGGTATCACATATATGGGAGGTTTCAAGCTGACATTTTGACGTTTTACTATTATCCCGAAAACAGACGTAGCACGAGTCAAGGGGCTTGTACTCTGAAAAGGATGAAAGACGGAGAATTACTAAGCGGTCATTTTGCCTATTTTAGCCAAGACAAAAACTTAATTGAAACAACAAAGTGTGATTTTTTGCCTCCTAACAATTGAAAAAGGGCAAATCTCGTCCGACAGGAAGCACGTCCCGAAGGCCGGTTTTCAGCCCAACAGACAGGGGGTGTAAAGGTTCAGGTATGTGTATTCAGTCAAATAGCTTGCACACCATCAGCCACCTGGGGCGTTGGGTGAACCGGCCCAGATGGGAGTCAAAGGCGTGTCACCTGCGACAACTTGCACGTCTCAAGATAGGGCCCGTTTCCAATAACGTAGGCCATTGGTTATGAGTCCTTTCCGAACAGCAAAGTCTCCCCAGCCGGGCCGATTGATTTCAGTAAAAATCGGTTCTCATTCCTAGTGTCCCCCGGTGTAATTTCGTCGCCACTACTCTGCCGCAAATAGAACAAAACAAACTGAGGTGCTGCCGGCAGGTTGTGCTGTAACCAGCAGCTCTTTCAGGGTTTCGTATTCGACCCTGCCGGTTTTGTAGGCTTACAAGGGCTGGCCAGAGGAACTGGTAAGGCTGCGGGCCGCGAGAAATTGATTCAGGAATTCAGAACAAGGGTGTGAAATAAGCATGAACTGTTAAGGAGGCTTAGGTATGGGAGGTCTATCGCAAAAGGTATACCAACTGAAAAGAGACGATATTTTGATTTTTTGTATCAAATTTTGATGTAAAGAATCAAAATGCCTTTCGCAGCTATCAGCTTCTATTCAGCCTCTTGGCCACGCGGCCATTCCAGTACCTTTTCGTATTCATATCCGTCCTCTACTCCTCTTCTACCTGCAACCCCAGCTGCCGAGCACCTTCCACGATGACCTTGTATTCGGCAGAAGTTTCGATGAGCGGTTTAGCTGATGTTGATTTGCCCTTGATGCGAATCTCGATCTCGACACCGTTCTGCGCCAGGGGCATGATGAATGTCTGAAATACCTGGCTGTAGTTGGCAATATCTACTTTGCCGTGAACGATCAGTGACTTGATAGCCCGTGGACCAGCATTAGGATTTAATCCGGGAGTAATTGGGAGATTTTCACCAACAACGGACGTAGGGGGTAAGCTAACGTTCTCGCCAGAACCCGTCGATGCCGGCTGAACAGGTACGTGTTGGTAAAGACTCTTATCGACCAGCCAATAGGTGTCATCCTCTACATCGAACAGGGGAACAGTTTCCTGGTAGAAGATTCGCCGAAACGTAGTGCCATCACCAGCGCCAATAGCGTATTCGCCCGTGCTGCAATAGCGCAGCAAGCTTTCCTGCAAGGCCTCCGGGCCTGTAATCATATCCTTATCGTCGTAGCGAAGGAAGGCTTCGTAGATTTCTTTCGTCTGCACCGGCCGACTGAGCGTGGGTAGTAGCTGCGCTTTCAGGAGGGTGTTGAAACTCACTTTGTCTAACAGACAAATATCCTGGCTACCGTCTTTGAGCAGGGGCACTAACACGCCGTTTACCTGGGCATCGACCGTTTCCCGAAACTGAGTGGCTTCTACTTTGGTCAGGCCATTTTTGGCCGAGTACTTGACCATAACCGAATACGTAGCGGCAAGCGTTTTTTCACTATCCTGCCCGGCACTCTCAATTCGCTTTTTCAGATCGGCCCGCTGATCGGCGTCTAACTGGCTGCCGTTATCCGAGCTTACGCGCTGACTGGCTAAGTAAGCCGTTACACACTCGGTTAGTTTGCCCAGACCAGCCTGGGCGGGTAACAGAAAAACCATGGTATTCCGATAAAGCCGATTGCTGTTTCCGCGTCTGGTCGCTACACGCTCGATATACTCCTGAGCCTTTGTCGAAACGCCGTCGGTGGTAGCTGGTTTATCGAGGCCCAGTACAATCAGCGTGGGCTTTTTGGGGTCGGGTATATCATCCGTTGGTTCAATGAGCGTATTAAATACTTTCGCAATATTGATCGCTCCTTTACGGTCGTTTAGCCGACGCAGAATTTCCTGCCGCACATCGGGCTGACTGATCTCCTGCCGGGCGTGGCTAATCAAAATATTAAGACTGGGCTTGGTAAAAAACCAGTACCGGCGCGGGTTGCCGCTGTAATAGAGATAATAGGCATTGGCCTCCAGCGCATCCAGCACGGCGTTGATGTCGTTGTGGTTGAACGAGGCCGGTTTCATGACGGCTAATTTGAGTTCATCGACGCCAATACCCTGCTGACTACCCGACGAGCCAAAGCTGTTGAGTAATATAGTGGTCGCTATGCCCTGCGTGAGCGTGTACCGCCCGAAATCGGCCCGATCACTGTCCAACCGACCCGCATTTGACCCGGCTCCTACCACGTCGGCCGGTAAAACGGCATCGTAGCCGTTGCCGTAAAGCCGCTTCATCTGACCAGTCAGGGCATCTAAATTGGCAAAATTTACGTCCGACGGGTGAATGAGCCAGTGAGTGCCCAACAGCGACCCTTGCCGCTTCCATAAATCCGACACAATAGAGCCCAACAGCCGTAATACACCCCTCGTCCGTTGAAAGCTACTGTTGCTGGCCCAACGCTTATGAAAAACGTCCATCAGCGTTGGGTGAAACGGATAGGATTTCTGTAGCAATTCCCGGTAGCTGACTTTGTTGGCCTCAGTGGGCAATTCCGACTTCATCTTACGGTATTGCTCCATATAGCCCGAAATCACGGCTTCCCGGATCGATTCGTCGCCCAGATCCTCAAATAACCGCCGACGCACAACTTCATAAATTTCGTCGTCGGCTACGGGTTTGGTATCGGCACCCACCCGTTCCATGCGGGCCTCCAGGCTGGTCAGGATTTGGGCGGCATTGGGCGATGACGCGACTTCGGCCACACTGGCGGGTAGCGTAGCCACCAATACACATCGTTCTGAGTCTGCCACGGCTTGCGTCAGCTCCTGAATGAAACTGATCGTCTGATCGGCCAATGTTGACCCACCCACAGTGATAGCGGCCGCCGAAATGCAGTAGTCGGCCAGTTCGTCGATCAGCAACAGGGCCGGTTTCACGTTAGCCAACACCTGTTTGAACAGCCCTTTCGGTGCCGACCGGCTTTCGTCGTTTACCCGGATGATCTCGTAGGCATCGCGACCGCCAAGCTGATAGGCCAGTTCGCCCCAAATTGTGCGCAGCGTTATGTCCGTTTCGACCCGACGTCCCTGGGCAGGGTCGTTCGTGGTGTTGGTGAACACGGCGATGTTGGCCTTATCGAAGGTGGGTTCGCCGATCTGGGCCAACAAGGCCTTTGTAGCCTGATATTGCGTGGCTTGTCGGCCCATTTTAGCCAGGTGATACAGACTGATGAGCGTGTGCGTTTTACCGCCCCCAAAACCAGTTTGAAGGGAGATAACCCGGTTTTCGGCCTCCTGACCACCATTAAGCCCTTTGATGACCCGGCTGGCTACCGTGCGCAAACCGGCAGTTGGGTACGTCTTGTCGAAAAACAAGGGTGCGTTCCGATACACTTCCGGCCCCAGATCCTGTGCAACGTCGGCCAGGTTGGCGGCAAACACCGATTCGTCCAGATGGCCCTGCCGAATGTCCTGATGCGGACGAACAACGCCAAACCAGGGAGCCGGGACAGCCGTTGTCCGAAGAGGAGGCACCGAATCAACGGTTGGCGCGGCAAACGTACTGGCTCCCTCGACATTGGCGGCTGGTGTCGGACCGGGCACTATGGGGGTAGTAGCCGGTTCGGGCTGTTGTAACCGTTTCAGACTGTCTTTCAACTCCATCATGCCGGTTTTGTCGGCAATACGGGTCATGTTGTAAAACGCATTGGTGACAGCTTCAGGCGCAAGATCGGCCGTGTTGTAATGGTTGCATTTATTTCGAACCTCCGTGATATCATCCAGCCAGGTAGCGAGATTGTTGGTCTCCTTCCCAAAATCGGGTTTCAGTAAGTCTTTGAATCCCAGCGCAAAGCTTCGGATATTCCCAAAGTCGATTAGCTGCTCCGGGGCTGTACCGTTGCGCAACCCCTTGTCCCAACTGTCGCGCTGCCCCATGCCGAGTTTGTTCGCATACTCGGCGGGCCACTTGTCGTCATACGCTTTGGTGAGTAGTGAAATGGTATAGAGTCGAAAAGCGTCAATAAATAGCCCAAGGGCTTTAAACAGGATTTCATTAGTTGATGTCATAAGAAAGTTGGGGGTTCACAAATGAATAAGAGATCGAATCAAAAGGTGAGTAGCCTATCCTGAATTTAAAAATCCAGTCCTAGCTGCGCACTTTGCCTCGCTGCCGGTGCCTGCTCCAGGGCGCGGGCCTCGCGTAGGAGGCTGTCTTTGCCGGATAGTAACCCTTCGGCGGCACGGTGGTCGGCGGTGGAGCGGGGTAGCAACTCGAACAGCGACGCCAGCACCCGCCAGAACGGGTCTTCGGGTGTGGGTGCTACCTGCCCGATGTACTGCACCAGCGATCGACGATCGTCGCCCGCCCAGCGAAACATGGCCTGATGGAGCTTGTCGATCATGGGGCTGTCGTCCTGCTGACCGATGGCGCGGCCCGTAAAGGTGCGTTCGCTGCCGGTGGCCAGGGTTTGGCGGTTGCCATTCTGAATGAGTAGATTGTGGTTTTCTATATCGGCAACGTTGACGCTCAGGCTCATTTGAACCAACCGGCGCACATCGTCGTGGTCGGCTTCGGCAAAGCCGTTGAGTTGCAGCCAGGCCAGGTAAAAGCGGGTGTACTCATCGGTATTGATGTCGCTGACGATGGCGTTGAAGGCCGACTCGCGGGCCAATTCCAGCAACTCGGCCACGGTAACTTCATCGCCGTTGGGTTTCTCGACGAGCTTGTACTGCCCAAACACCGAGACCGTTTGCCCAAAGCAGGCGGTGAGCAAATCGGCACCCCGAAAGCCGAGGGCGGTTAGGGTGCGAACCTCATCACGTACCGCCTTTTCAATATCCCGTTTCACTTCCCTAAACTCGCCAATACCCGTTTGTGCCGTTGGCCGACAGGACACTGTAACAGAGGATGCTAGAAATGCTTTATCTGCTTTTAACGCACCCGCAACTTCTGTATCTAATGCCCAACTACTGGTTAGATTCATTTGGGAGCCTAATACAGAGCGACAAAGCGTTGTCCAAGCGCTAGTGCTTTGGTGGGCAAACATAATGCTGACCACGCCAAATGTCTGCTGTTCAATAGCACTAAAAATCTGTTGTAGCTTATTTTCAAAATGCTGTTTGGCATTTACCGCACTTCCTTCGTGATGATGTTTTAATGCTGTACATTCATCAGCTTTGGGAGTTTGAGGAAGTGCAAATGTCATTGGAAACACATCACCTAAGGACCGTTTAAGCCATACATAGAAGAAGTCTGATAAATCAGCGTAGGCTATTGCGTCGTAATACGGTGGGTCAGTAATAACAGCATTTAAATATTTAGGACTGAACTGATGCACATCACCGCTAGATGCATTTTTACATTCGACGTGAAATTTACTTTCAGACTCTGATTCAATAAATTTTATTATAGTATCCAATTGGCTTTCAGCCGCTCCTGTATTGCTACTAAAAGGATTCAGTTCAGGAAAGTCAAATATCATAGGAATAGCTTGGCGTCCAAATGGATGTTCCACTGTTTCTTGCAAAATATGCCATACACCAAAACTTGTTCCTCTCGCAACAATTCTATCAACCAGTATACCTAAGTACGTAATAATTGCAGAAGCATATTCTCTGTTAAAATTTTGCCAAAGCTCAGTTTTGATTATTTGTATGTTGTCAATCAAAGACAGCACCGTCGATAATTGACGATTAGTAAACATCTGCCCCCATTTTTCTAAACCCCATGTGCAGGAAGGCAAAGCTTGAGTGTACTCGACAGGCATACTTTCTTGTGGTCTTCTTATTGAGTCGCTGATTGATTCAATGACATCTAATTCATGCTCCGTTGGCTTTCTGTATCGTTTTTCTCGTTTTGTTTCATCAATTACAGCTAACAAGCGCTGTTTTGTTTTTCCTTCTTTAAATTGTTTTTTTAATTCTTTGACCTCCGTTGTATTCCCGCAACAAGGACAGATTAAGTTACCACGGCTCATCCAGCCCTCCTCATCAAATTTCCCATTTCGTATTTCAAAATCAATTTGATTACCATTGATAACAGGTTTCAGATGTACGTATTTGTCTGATGGCGCTGTTCTTCTTTTTGATAAATAAAACTGTTTCAATAACGGCACTTCAGCACGGCAGGATGGGTTGGCACAGGTACCCACGCGGGTCCAGTAGTATGC